>Ga0209928_1000192_pt1 | contig 13916 bp, 16 predicted proteins | sample SalPonF2_B_D2_MG_FD_185727 | JGI IMG/M metagenome (GOLD analysis project Ga0209928, IMG submission 185727) | Salt pond soil microbial communities from South San Francisco under conditions of wetland restoration - Salt Pond MetaG SF2_B_D2_MG... ...
AGCCCGGTTACGCCCGGCGGATTGCCAACAGGTGAGCCGGAATCCGGCCCGGTTACGCCCGGCGGATTGCCAACAGGTGAGCCGGAATCCGGCCCGGTCGTCACGGCGAGTGAGCCGGAATCCGGCTGGGTAGTGGGCCGGAATCCGGCCAGGAGTGAGCCGGAATCCGGCCACGAAGTACCGAAAGAAACACTCCAAGGAAATTCGAATTCGAATTCGGAGAGAGGGGACTCAGAATTCTCGACGACAACGGCGACAACAACGGCGACGGCGGCATCGCCGGATTCCCTCGCCGCAATTCCCGCTCCCCGGTCGGTGAACCACGTCGCCTTCGCCGAGGCGCTGCTCAAGCGGCTGAAGGTCGGCCGGGGCAACCGCGTGCAGCTCGCCGCGGACCGGACCACGCTGCAGCGAGTCGCCAGGCACATCGCGGCGGGACTGGCCGGGGCGGACCTCGCCGAGGCGGTCACCTGGGCGTACACGGCGGCGGGGAGAATCGCCGCGGACCCCGGCCGGCTCAACAAGGCCGGCGCGTTCATGGACGAGTTCAAGCGGCGCCTGCGGGCGCACGGAAACGAATGGAAAGGAGCGAATGTATGAACGCGGAATCCGAACTCCACCACGCCGCGGCTATGGCCCGCGTGCGGCAGGAAATGCTCCGGCGGGCGAAGGCCGACGCCCGCGGCGCCCGGGCATTGCGGATCGAGGCGGAAGCGGACCTGCGAGAGGCCGTCGCCGCGGCCGGCGGCGTGGAGCGAATCCAGCGGCTGCAGGACTTTTACGACCAATGGCGGCCGCGGGTGCATCACAAGCGGCGGCCGGCGGAGGAGCGAGGCGATGGAGATTGACCTGGTGGACCTCGACGGGCGGCTGCACGTGCGGATCGACGGCGAGACCGCCACGGACATCGTGCGGATGGCGACCTGGTGCGAGCGGGCGCGGCTGTACGGCCATCGGGCGGCCCTGCGATGCGTGGAGACGCCGGACCGGCCCGCCGCGGCGAGACTGCTGATTCCGCTGGCGGACGTGCCGCGAGAAGACGCCCGGACGATGGAGATCGGGAGCGAATGACGATGGCCGAGCGAGAGCGAAACCGCGTGACCCGGGCGGCATGCCAGAGACTGCTGGCGGTGTTCCTCGCCGACAAGGCCGAGCGCACGGCTCGGACCTACGCGGCGGACCTGGAGGCCTTCGCGGCGTGGATGGCCGAGGCGGGCGTGGCGGACGCGAAAAGCCCCGTCGATGCCCTGGTGGAGCTGCTCGGCGGCGGCCGCGGCCACGCCAACGCCGTCGTGAGCCTGTACCGCGGCGCGATGCGCAGGCGGCTGGCGGCCAGCACGACCAACCGGCGGCTGGCGACGCTGCGCAGCGTGGCGGCCAAGGCCGGCGAGTTGGAGATGACCCCGTGGACGCTGACCGTGCGGAACCTGAAAGCCCGGCCGATGCGGGACACCGCCGGGCCGGGCCGACAGAACGTCCGGGCGATGCTGGCCCACGCCGAGGCGATGGGCGGGGAGATCGGCCTGCGGGACGCGGCGATGGTGATGCTGCTGTACGGACTGGCCCTGCGGCGGGAGGAAGTGGTGAGCCTGGATTTCGAGCACGTGGACCTGTCCCGGCCGGCGGTGGCCGTGCTGGGCAAGGGGCGAACGGACCGGGAGTGGATCGTCTGCCCGCTGGAGGTTCAGGAGGCCCTGGCGGCGTGGATGGTGGCACGCGGCGGGGAGCCGGGACCGCTGTTCTGCAGCCTGAGCCGGGCGCACGGGCGAGGGCGGCTGACCGGCAACGGGCTGCTGACGGTAGTGCGGCGGCTCGGCGAGGCGGTCGGGTGCCGGGCGACGCCGCACGGCCTGCGGCATACGGCGATCACCGACGCGATCCAGAGCCAGCGATACAGCCTGACGGACGTTCAGACGTTCAGCCGGCATGCCGACCTGCGGACGCTGCAGGTGTACTTCGACGCGGCGCTGGGCGTGGCGAGGGACATCGCGGGGGACATTGTTGCGGGCTTGAAAGCCACCTGAAGACGGATGCTCCACAGAATGCGGCTTATGCACAGCATAAAACTAAAAAAAACTTCGCCAAAATCGCGACAAGCGGCCTTCCAGAATGGCCTTAGGACGCACGAGGTTGGCGCACGCGCAACGCATTTAGCGACCGTTCCGAAGTCGGCTTTTCCGCGATCTTATCGCACGCGCAAGCCTCGTGCGAATAAGGCAAAGGTACTCCGGTCCTCCTTGCCTGTCTGGCGAGCGGGACACCCCGATAGAAAGAGAGACAGTTAGTTAGAATCGTGGCACGGCCCTTGCTCCAGTCAAGTTACGAAGGTGCGGCGGCTGGCGTGGCGCAGGAACGTCAGGCCCAGCGGTCGCTCATGGCGCGCAAGCGAGCCCTCGGCCGGGACCTCAGCATCCCGCCGGTGGCCAACCCGCGCCGCCGCCGCCGGTGCAAGGCCGACCCGGCCCTCTTCCTCCGCACGTACTTCCCGCACGTGTTCTACAATCCGTTCTCCGAGAGCCAGCGGGAGATCATCGCCGGCTTCGGCGCCCGGCTTCGCCACGGCGGCTGGAAGGCCGAGTCCGCCGCCCGCGGCGACGGCAAAACCTCCATCGCCCGCGGTCTGGCCATCTGGGCCATCGCGTATGGCCTGCGTCGGTACCTGGCGATCATCGCCGCCAACGGTCCGGACGCCGAGCGAAACCGCATGTCCATCCGCTCGGAGTTCGAGCGAAACGACCTGTTCGCCGATGACTTCCCCGAGCTGTGCGTGCCCGTCCGTGCCCTGGAGGGCGCCAACCAGCGGGCCGCCGCCCAGACCGTCGACGGCCATCGCACGTACCTGCACTGGTCGGGCGAGGACATCGTCATGCCGACCATCGAGGGCGCGGAGAGTTCCGGCGCAATCATCACCTCGCGCGGCATCGACAGCGCCATCCGCGGCATGAACCACCGCGGCGTCCGGCCAGACTTCGTCATCATCGACGACCCGGAGACCCACGAGTCCGCCCGCTCGGAGGTCGAAATCCGCAAGCGCGAGGCCACCATCGACTCGGACGTCACCGGCCTGGCCGGCCCGAACAAGCGCCTGGCCATCTTCTACGTCTGCACGATCCAGACCGACCAATGCCTCGCCGCCCGCTACACGGACCGCCGAATCAAGTCCGCCTGGGCCGGCGAGCGCCGCCGCATGCTCATCCGCCAGCCGGACCGCATGGACCTGTGGGAGAAGTATATGGACCTGCGAACCACGGCCATGATCGAGGGAGACTCCAACGCCCGCTCCGCGCATCGCTTCTACCTGCGCAACCGCCGGGCGATGGAGAAAGGCGCGGTCCTCGGCAACCCGTTCCGCTTCGATTCCACGGTGCTGCCGGACGGCACGCAGGTGCAGGTCTCGGCCCTGCAGTTCTGCTTCGACACCATCTCGGATGTCGGCTGGGAGACCTTCAACGCCGAGTACCAGTCCGAGCCTCCAATCCGCCAATCGGCCGACGTGGCCGACATCAACGCCCGCACGGTCATGCAGCGATGCGCCGGTCTGGACCGGGGCGTCATTCCCGCCGACGCCGATCACCTGGTCGCCGGAATCGACATGGGCGCCCGGCTCGTGCATTGGTCGGTCCTCGCGGTCAAGGCCGCCGCCCTGCACGTGGTGGACTACGGCATCATCCAGGTCCACAGTCCCATGGCCGGCCGCGTGGAGGATGAGGAGAACATCCAGGCCACGCAGGAGGCCATGCTCACGGCCCTGTGGGAATTCGAGTCCATGGCCTCCAACGGCTGGCCGGAGCACGAAACCGGCGAGTTGCGCCGCCTCGAGGCGTGCGGCATCGACGTGGGCTACGCCCGGCAGAACATGGACGATCCGGTCTGGCAGTTCGTCGCCTCCGCCGGCGGCTCGTACCACGCCATCAAGGGCTTCGGCAGCGGCACGGGCCAGAGCCGCTACCGGGCGCCCGCTCGCAAGGGCCGCGGCCGCAGGCTCGGCGCCCACTGGTTCGCCACCTGGCAGCCCGGTCGGCGATCCTGGCTGTGGAACCTGGACTCGGATTACTGGAAGAAGTTCATCCACGACGGCGTACTCACCCCGCCCGGCCGCCCGGGCGCCCTGACGCTCTACGGAGACGAGCCGACCGCGCACAAGCAGTACGCCATGCAACTGACGGCCGAGAAATGGACGCACGAGTATCTCCCAGGCCGCGGCGACAAATACTCATGGAAGCCGATCCGCCAGCAGAACCACTGGCTCGACGCCACCTACATCGCCGCGGCCATGGCCGCCGTCAGCGGCATGAAGACGGTCGGCAACGAGCCGCCCCCCCCCGGCGCTCCGGACCGCCCGGCCGTCTCGCAACGCAGAAAACTCAAACTCTCGGACCTCCAGAAGGAAAGGACCCGTACATGACCCCCCCCGAAATCCGCTGGCGCGGCGTCGAAGACCTCCGCCCGCTGCTGCGCCCCATCGCCTCGGTCGAGCCGGACGCCCGCAACGTCCGGCTGCACTCGGAGCGCAACCTCGAGTCCGTCCGGGAGAGCCTGCGCCGCTTCGGCCAGCAGAAGCCGGTGGTGGTGGACGCCGCCGGCACGCTCATCGCCGGCCACGCGATGACCGCCGCGGCCCGCAAACTGGGATGGACGCACGTCGCCGCCGCGGCCAGCGGGCTGACGGGCCCGGAGCGAACCGCCTACGCCGTGGCGGACAACCGCACCGGCGACGCGGAGGTCGGCAGCCGTTTCGCCGCCGAACCGCTGGCGGTTCTGCTGGCGGACCTCCAGCGGCAGGACGATACGCTGCTCGCCGCGGCCGGTTTCACCGCCGACGAAGCCGCCGGCCTTCTCCCGCGGGATGACGGCCCGGACGCCGCGGACGCGCCTCTCGCCGCCGCCGGCGAGCCGTCCACCCGCCCGGGAGACCTCATCGTCCTGGGAGACCACCGCCTGCTCTGCGCGGACTGCCGCAACCCCGAAGCCGTCGCCCGGCTTCTGGACGGAGACGCGCCCGCGATGATCTGGACGGACCCGCCCTACGGCGTGTCGTACCAGGCGGCCAGCGGCAAATTCGACCGTATCCGCAATGACGATCTGACCGGCGACGCCCTGATCAACCAACTGCTCATCCCCGCCCTGCGACTGGCCGTGGAGCACGCCTCGGCGGACGCCGCGGCGTACATCTGGTACGCCCAGTCCAGTTACGCGGAGTTCGCCCGCGCCGCGGCGGCCGTTGGCCTGGACGTGCTGCAGACGATCATCTGGGCCAAGGGGCATCACGTGCAATCCTGGGCGGACTACCAGTGCGCTCACGAGCCATGCCTGTACTGCGCCCGCGCCGGTCGGCGTCCGCCATGGCACGGCGGGAGAGACCAGACGAGCCTCTGGCGTTTCGCGTTGGCCGACGAGACCGCCGCCGCCGTCGCGCTGGGGCCGGGGTTGGTGATCGAGGACGGCCGCGGCAACCGCGTGCACCTCTCGCCCACCGTTCCGCCCCGCAAACTCCGCCGGTTCCGCGTGGGCGCCGAGCAGTCTCTCACCGTGCTCGCCGGCGGTTCGGACTGCGACACGTGGGAGGTCAGCCGGGACCACCAGCCCGAGCACCCAACCCAGAAGCCCGTCGAGTTGGCCCGCCGGCCGATGCTCAATTCCTCCCGGCCCGGCGACGTGGTCTACGACCCGTTCGGCGGCTCGGGCGCGTGCATCCTGGCCGCGGAGATGACCGGCCGCAAGGCCCGCGCCTGCGAGTTGGAATGCGGATATTGCGACGTCATCATCCGGCGCTGGCGGAAGCACACCGGCCGCGAGGCGGAGGTGCATCATGCCTGAGACGCCCGAGCCGATCCCCGACGAGGCCTTGGTGGACGTCGTGCTCGACGGTTTCCTGCCCGCCGACGAATCCGACCCGCTGGAGACGGACCACATGCCCGCCGGCCGGAGCCTGCGGTTCTCCGCCCGCCGGCGGATGATGCGAATCCGCCGCCGCCGGCGGCTGGCGGAGCTGCTGCCCGCGCCGCCGGAGCCGGGCGAGAGCATCCACATCGTCGGCGACGGCGGCCATGACTTCTGGACCTACGTGCCGCAACTGATCGACTGGTTCGGCCGCGTGGAGGAGCTCTACTGCTCCACCTGGACCTTGTCCCGCCCCAACGCCATGGAGTTGCTGGAGCTGATGGACGCAGGCCGCGTCGGCCGCGTGAGCATGCTTACAGGGCTGTACTTCAAGCGGCGCGAGTCCGCCGTCTACGCCACGCTCCTGCACGGCCTGCGGAAGCGGGCCGGCCGGTACGTCGCCTTCCGCAACCACGCCAAGGTGCTGCTGCTGTCCTGCGAGCAGCGCGACGCGTGGATCTGCGTGGAAGGCTCGGCCAACCTCACCGGCAACCCGAGGCTGGAGCAATACGTCATCACCAACAGCCGCACGCTGTACGACTTTCACCGGAAATGGATGGAAGAATGCCTGAACCGCTAGACCAATGCCCCGTCCCGCCCGACACGCTGGACCGGATCGTCACGCTGCTGTGCAACGTCCAGGCGCGCGGCAGCATCGTCGCCGCCTGCGTGGACAAACTCGCCGTCGCGGCCGCGGACGTGGACGCCGCCATCGACGCGGCGACGGCCAAACTCATCCGCGCCGCCGACTTCCACCGCGACGAGGAGCGCGGCCGCGCTCTCACCCGGCTCAACGAGTGCTACCAGCGGGCCATCGCCCTGCACGACGTGGCCCGCGCCATCCAGGCCCAGCGGGAGCTGAACCGGATGCAGGGCCTCTATCCGGACGAGGCCCCGCCGCCGGAGCCGCCGGGCGAGGGCGAGCGCATCAGCCGGGCCGACCGCCGCCGCGTGGAGAACGTGCACCTGGCGGACCTGCAGGGCGCGGTCGATCACCACCTCGAGCCGCTGCGACTCTCGGACAGCACCGACGACACCGACGCGGACCTCATCCGCCTCGCGGCCGAGGAAATCCAGCGGCTGCGAGGCAAGGGCAGAAGGCCCAGACCGAAGAAGGGCAAAACGGCAGAAGGGCAAAAGGGCAGAAAAGCAGCGGCGAAGAAAACGACTACCCGAAAGAAGGGAGCGAGGCGTGCCACGGAAGGCGACTGAGACGGCCGGACCCCGTAAGACGGCAAAACGGAAGGCCGCGAGCAAGAAGACGGCGAAGCGGATCGCCAAGAAAATCACCCGCAAATCGCAGGCCGCCGCGCCGTGCTCTGAACCGGCCGCGCCCTTGCCGACGCGGCAGGACGAGCCCGCGGCTGCGCCGCAGCAGATTGCCACGGCCGAAGGCGGCAAGACGCCCATCCGCCTCTCGGACCTGCAGCGGTCCGGCCCGCCGGGCATCGTCTGCCCGCACTGCCATTGCCGCCAGTGGAACACCGAAGACGGCAAGCCGTGGGCCGTCACCCACACCGAGCGCAAGTTCGGCTTCATCCGCCGCCGCCGCGTCTGCCGGAACTGCGGGCACGTGGTCAACACACGAGAGACCATCGACGCCGCCGGCTGAACGGCGATGAAATTATCGCGAATTCTCGATTTTGCCCTTGACTCATTATCGAGAATCCGCGATCAGAGAAAGGCCATGCCCCCAGCGAACCCAATCCCGCCGCCCGCCGATTCCTCCGCGACGGAGCAGATATCGGCCGCCCGGCAGGTCTACGAGGCCCGCGCGGAATTCAAGGGTTTCCGCGTGGCGGACCTGCGAGCCGCGTTCACCTCCGTCCGCAACCCGGCGGACTGGACGGCGGCGTGGGAGGCCGAGGCGCCCAAGGCGGATTTGGCCCGGCTGTCGGCCGCCGTCGAATACTTCCACGCCGATGTCCCCGTCGTGATCGCCGACCGCGGCGAGACGGTCCTCCTCGCCGGGCGGGGCCTGCGAGCCTGGCGGTCTTGACCGCCCGCCGCGCCGCGGCTACTCTCCCGGGCATGGCGCACGTCCAAAGCAAGGTCAAATCGCGGCGCGAAGCCGCCGGTCTCACGCAGGCGGAGGCCGCCGAGCGGGCCGGTTGGTCCCAGAGCCGCTGGGCGGACTTCGAGCGGGGCCGCTTCGCCTCGCCCGGCCTGGAAACCTACCGACGCGCCGCCGAGGCCCTCGGCTGCAAACTGGCGGACATCCTGCCGGACTGACGCCGAATCGCGTCCCGGCGAACCTCGACGCACTCCTTTCCACCCACAGAAATCATATTTCCCGCTACATATAGCATGCATCGCTCCCGGGGGGCGGTTTGCGCTTGCCGCTGAGGGCGGTTCCGCCGAAAACTGAATCAGACGGACGCCGGGCCGGGCGTCTGATCGAATTTGCAGGGCGCGCCGTGCAGGGCTGCACCCCTGAGCGACGCGCCCTGTTTGCATTTTGCCCGGAGAAGATCGAGCGTGAGCACGACGGTGCAGGCACAGATCGACGCGATGGAAGCGGCCCTCGCCCGCGGCGTGCTGGAAGTGCGCGACGGCGAGCGCACCATCCGCTACGCCTCGCCGGAAAAACTGCTCGACGCCCTGTCCCGCCTCCGCTCGCAATCCGCCGCCGCCGGCGCAACCGGCAGCCACGGCTTCCGCCTGACGGGCATCGCCCACGGAGACGGCAAATGATCGCCGCGCAGAGCGACAGGTCGATCTGCCGCAGTTCGGCCATCCTGGACACCACCGGCCGGCCGATGCGCGTCGAGGTCCGCCCCGCCGGAAACCGCCTGTCCGGCTTGCACCGCACCGGCGTGGACGCCGCGGCCGCCAACCGCCACACCGACGCGCACTTCGCCGACGCGGACGGCCGGCCCCTGGCCGCCGTTCTAGGCGATGACCTCACCACCGTCCGCGACCGCCTCCGCTACGAAATCCGCAACAACGGCGACGGCAAAGGGATGGTCGATACGCTCTGCACGGCCGTCGTCGCCACCGGCCCGGCGCTGCAGGTCAACACCGGCGAGGACGCGCTGGACCACCTCATCCAGGAGGAGTGGTCCGCCTGGTGCGAGGACTGCGACTGGTCGGAGCCGGATATCTCCCTGGGAGACCATCTCGTCTTCGGCCTGCGGGAGCAGTGCCTCGCCGGTGAGGATTTTCTGCTCCCGGTCACGGACGCCGAGCACCCGGGGGCCGTCAAGCTGCGGCTGCAGCCCATCGCCCCCGAGCGGGTCTCCAGCCCGTGGGGCGCCGTCGGCCGACAGAACATCCGCGACGGAGTGGAGTACGACTCCGCCGGTCGCAAGGCGTTCCTCCACGTCGCCGACGCCCACCCGAAAGACACCACCGCCGCGGCGGTCGCCCGCTTCGGCAAGCACTCCCGCATCCCCGCGCGGAGCCTGCTGCACTCCTTCATCCGCATCGAGGCCGGCCAGCACCGCGGGTTCCCGTGGTTCACGCCGGCCCTGCCGGTCCTCAGCCAGATGCGCCGCTACTGCCTGGCCGTTCTGTCGGCGGCGGAGACGGCCGCGGATTTGTCCGTGGTCATCCACAGCCAGGCCCAGGCCTGGACGGACGAAGACGCCCAGGCCATCGACCCGATGGACGTGATCTCCCTGGCCCGCAACGCCGCGCTCACGCTGCCGGTCGGCTGGGAGGCCAAGCAGTTCGAGAGCAAGCAGCCCACCGTCACCTATACCGACTACACCCGCTCGCTGCTCGCCCAGCAGGGCCGCGCCCTGATGATGCCGTACAACGTGGCCGCCGCGGACTCCAGCCAGCACAACTTCGCCTCCGGCCGGATGGACCACGCCATGTTCGGTATGGCCAAGGCCGTGCTGCGCAACTGGATCGCCCGGCGCAAACTCAAAAGAATCTTCGCCCTCTGGCTCGCCGAGGCCCGGCTGGCGTACGCCCCGCTCCGCGGCCTCACGCGGCTGGAAATTCTCCGCATGGTCCGCACCGCCGGATGGGTCTGGTCGGACACCAACCCGCACGGCGACCCGCTCAAGGAGCAGAAGGCCATCACCGAGAGCCTGCACAACGGCTCGGCGACCTTCCAGGACGTGTGTGCCTCGCGCGGGCAGGACTGGGAAATCCAACTCGCCAAGAAACACGCCGTCGATTTGCGCCGGCTGCAGTTGGCCGCGGAACGGAAGGCCGCCGCCCGCGAGCTCGGCCTCTCGGCGGATGAGGCCTCGGCGGCCCTGGCCGTCGAGCCGGCCGCGCACAGCAACGCCGACCGCGACGAAGACGAATCGACCCCGCAAGGAAAGGACGCCACGGATGGCGAATCGACCTCTGACCAGCAGGCTGCGTAAAGCCGCCGGCGAGCTGCTCCGCGCGGCCGCCGCTCCCCCGTCCGAATCCATCCTCCGCGCCGCCGCCTCGCTGCTGCCGGCGACCGCCGACGCCGAAGGCCGCACCGTCCGGGCCGTGATCGCCAGCGAAACGCCGCTCGTGGATCTCGTGTGGGACGGACTGGATGTGGTCCGCGTGCAGAACGTCCTGCTCGCCGACGGCATGGTCATCCGCCGCAAGAGCGTGCCGCTGCTGGACACGCACAACCGTTGGACCCAGCAGGCCGTGCTCGGCTCCGTGCGCGACGTGCGGCCCGCCGCCGGCGTCGTCGAGGGAACGCTGCACTTTTCCAGCGTGACCGTCGCCGATGAAGCATTCACACGCGTGCGGGAGGGCCACCTGACGGATATCTCCGTCGGGGCCGCCGTCCTGTCCTTCGTCCGCATCGATCCGGGCAAAACGAAGACCGTCCGAGGCCGGGAATACACGGCCCCGGCCGATATGCCTTTGCGAATCGTCACCCGCTGGGAGCTCAACGAGGCGAGCCTCTGCGCCCGCGGGATCGACCCATCCGCCGTCACACGGCAAGGAAAGGAAGCCGCCATGAACTTCGAGCAGTGGTTGATCGAGCGGGGCTATCAGCCCGCGGAACTCACGGACCAGGATCGCGAGACGCTCCAGCGCGCCTGGCGTCACGACCTGCAGCGCACGCCGGCCACCCCGCCGGCCGAACCGCCGGCCAACCCGCCGGCCAACCCGCCGGCCGAACCGCCGGCCGTGCGGCGCACCGCCCAGCCGCCTGCCGGCGCCGCGGGCGACCTGGACGTGCGGCCGGACGAAAACGGCGTCATCCGCTACGAGTCCATCGCCGCCGCCGTCGGCCAGGCCGTCGGCCAGGCCCAGCGCGATGAACTCCAGCGCCAGCAGGCCATCCGAGACCTCGCCGCACCCGACGTGCCGGAGGAGGTCATCACCCGCTGCATCACCGAGGGCCACACCGTGGAGCGAGCCAGCCGGGAAATCCTCCGTCACCTGCGGGAGAACCGCTCGCAGCCCGTCGCCCCGGCCGTGCACGTTCACGGCGCCGGGGACATCACCCGCGCCGCGGTCACCGCCGGGCTGTGCATGGCCGAGGGCCTGTCCGACGAACCGCTCCAGCGGGCCTTCGACGAGCCGACGCTGGACATCGCCGACCGCCGCTGCCGGTCGATGACCATGATGGACATCGCCCGCGCCTCGCTGACGCTCGCCCGCCGCGACGTGCCGCACGACCGCGACGAGATGCTCCGCGCCGCGTTCACCACCAACGACCTGGACCTGATCTTCACCACGTCGGCGAACCTCTTCGTGATGGACGGCTTCCAGTCCGCCCCGCAGACGTGGCGGGAATGGTGCCGCGTGGTGAGCGCGTCGGACTTCAAGACGCACACCGGCATCCGCCTTGCGCATTCCGGCCGGCTGCAGCAGGTCGAGGGCGCCTCCGGCGAGATCAAGCACGGCCGGCTGATCGAGGAAGGCGAGTATTACTCCGTCGGCACGTACGCCGAGCTGCTGGCCATCACCCGGCAGCATTTCATCGACGACAGCCGCGGGCTGCTCCAGGACACCGCCCGGCTCATGGGCGACGAGGCGATGCAGACCCTCTCCGACCTCGCCTACACCGCGCTGCTCGCCAACGCGACGCTGCGGGACAGCGTGGCGATGATCCACGCCACGCACAACAACCTCAACACCGACACGGACCTGACGGACGAGAACCTCTCCGCCGCCAAGCGGCTCTTCCGCCAGCAGACCGGCCCGGACAAGCGGCGGCTCAACCGCCCGGCGCAGGTGATGCTGATCCCCGACGAACTGGAGCGCGTCGCCGACAAACTGCTCACCAGCGAGTACATGATCGGCTACGGCGGCGGCAACAACACCACCGCCGGCGAGCGGAACGTGCATTACCAGACGCTCCGCAAGGTCGTCGAGAGCCGCCTGTCGGACACCACGTTCCACGCGTCCGCGTCGAGCACGTCGTGGTACCTCGCCCTCTCCAGCATGCTCGGCGCGTACGCCATGGCGTTCCTCAACGGCAAGCAGACCCCCACCGTCACGCGGTTCGCCCCGCCGGCGGACTACGTCGCCGGAGGCGTGATCTACCAGATTTACATCGACGCCGGCTGCTCCGGCATGGAGTACCGCGCCATCCAGCGCAACGACGCGTAACCGCCGGCGGCCGGTTCGCCGCCCGAACACACAACCGAACAGGAAAGGACAACCAACATGCAAGCCGAAAACTACCAACTGGGGCACTACGTGCCATACACCAACTCGACCGGTGCGGACCTCTCCCCCGGCGACATCGCCGTGCTGGCCGACGGCCGCATCGGCATCGCGCCGGAGAAGATCGCCAACGGCGCCACCAAGAGCGTCCAGGTCTCCGGCGTGGCCCGCGTGCGCAACGCGGCCGTGGCCGGCGCCGCCGGCGACAACGCCTGGTGGGACGCCAACGGCACGCCCGTCGAGGGGACCGCCCTCAGCGGCGCCCTCACCACCGACGCCACGGCCGGCGACAACTGGATGGGCACGCTCCACGCGGCGCTCGCCGCGACCGACGAGTGGGCCTACATCCGCCTCAACGAGGCCAACCCCGCCAAGCCGGCGTGGCACAACAAAGCCCACGTCAAGACGGCCGTGGACCTGACCTGGGCGGCCGCCACGCACAACGGCAAGGTGATCCACGTGACCGCCGACGCCAAGACGGTCACTCTCCCAACCGGCGTGGCCGGCATGGAGGCGATCATCGTCAACGACTGCGCGGACGGCACGGGTCTCATCACCGTCGACTTCGACGGCAACGAGACGTGCGAGGGCAACCTCGCCATCGCCGCCACGAAGACGGCCCTGAACACCAAGGCCACCCAGAAACGGGGCGACTTCCTGCACCTGCGCTGCCAGACGGCGGGGAGCCTGTGGGTCTGCCTCCAGAAGCGCGGCGTCTGGGCGCAGTCCGCCTGATAGCCGCGGTTCGATGGCGAGAGGGCGAGCGGGCGAATGCAGTGAACGCCCGCGGCCACGGATGGCCGCCCTCTCGCCCTCTGGCCCTTCGCCTGTTTGTCATTGGCTTTGTCGTACGAGGAGCGTGAGAGCGTGAGCGAGCATGACACGGCCTTCGCCGCCGGACTGGAAGAGGTGCTGGCCGTCCTCGGCGGACCGGTCACCCACGCCGACGCCGACGGCGCCGAGACGGCCGTGGACTCCTGCTCGATCTCGGAGACCCGCGGCGAGGTGATCGACGGCGACGGCGGCCAGACCTATCGCCGAACCGCAACCGCCTGCCTGCCCGTCTCCGCCGTAGCTCACCTGCGGCGGGGCGACACGCTCACCGCCGACGGCGTGGACTGGACGGTGGAGTCCGCCCGGACCATCGCCGGCGGGGAATACTGGCACGCGGACCTGGTCCGCACGGCCCCTGTGGAGCGGAGCCGCCGCGGCTACCGCATGGACAACTGATATTCCGATCCGCGTCTGAGCCGTCCGGCGGCGGGAACGGGTCTGCCCGGACCCGCCCCGCCCGCCGGCGGCGAAGGAGAAACGAGCCATGTACGAATCGCCCGCCCCCACGCCCGATGAACGCAGCGAAGACTACCTCCAGAGAATCGCGGGCGGGGTGGGGGTGATCGACCTCAGTGCCACGGACAAGAGCTACACGCACACGACGGCCGGGACGGCTGAGGAAGTGACCGGCT
>Ga0209928_1000195_pt1 | contig 13771 bp, 14 predicted proteins | sample SalPonF2_B_D2_MG_FD_185727 | JGI IMG/M metagenome (GOLD analysis project Ga0209928, IMG submission 185727) | Salt pond soil microbial communities from South San Francisco under conditions of wetland restoration - Salt Pond MetaG SF2_B_D2_MG... ...
GCAACTCGTGTGGATCTCGTCCGAAAGCTGTCACATCGTTCTCCTTTACCGTATTATCGAATCGGAGTGACCGATACTGTTCCAAACCCATCGGGAAGCCCGGGATGACATCAGCGAGCGTGAGTCCGACGCGCGCAACACTCATTGGGATCGGGAGTACAACCAATGATTTCCCCTCGGATCGATAAATTCGTCGTGCCACGTCTGCCAGGGTCAGGACCTCCGACCCCCCAAGTTCGTAGACTTGCCCGACATGGTCGTCATCTTCGATGGCGTCCGCAAGCATCGGTACGAGGTCGCCAACCCAAATCGGCTGGAAACGAGTCTTTCCTCCACCGGGGAGACCCGTCACGTAGGGCGTCGTGAGCGTCTTCGTGAACTCAACGAACTCTCCGCCGTCGCCGAACACGACCGACGGACGAATGATCACCCAGTTGAGGCCAGAGTCGCGGACAACGCGCTCGGCGCCCCCCTTCGCGCGAATGTACGCCGTCGGCCCCTCCGGATCGGCCCCGAGTGCACTCATCTGGACGAGTTTACGGACATCGTGTGCCTCCATCGCTCGAACGACGTTCTCGGTTCCGCCACGATGCACTCGGTCGTGCATCGTGCTTCCGTCGGACGGTGTGAACAGCGGGGAGAGCGCCACGAGATTAACGACCGCGTCCTGGTCGACGAACGCCTCTTCAATCGACTCATAGTCGGTGACGTCGCCAGTCATGGATCGGACACCGGACGGGAGCGTTCCGCTATCCGGTGTCCGAGACAGAACAGTCACCGAATGTCCCCGAGAGTGCAACTCCTCCGTGAGCTTGCGCCCGATGAACCCGCTCCCGCCGGCGACAAGAACTTTCATGGGTGTTCCTTCGGTTGCTCTCGAGTTTACGATAGCGCCTGACAGGTGTGCCAACGGTTGGCGGCTACGCCACTGAGACGATTGTTTCCTGGTTAAGTCCGGTGATCACTATTGAGATTTTCGTGAATCGCGGTGAAGGCTCGTCCGGGTGGGGGGCAGATACAGTACGGGCTGGCGGTCGTCCTCATACTCGCGGCAGACGGCTGCTACAGTGCCACGTGACCTTCTTTCGAGTACGCGTCTGCTCAGTCTAGCGTCTGAATTTGAAGGGGAATGAGATCGGTGGATCGATCGCGTTCGTTTGATCGCGATAGCGTTCGAAAAGGCGTTCACCCCATTCGAGAATCTCTGTGTTCGTGGCCGAGACACAGGCGCGGAGCTGACCGTCGTCATCGTATCCACCGAGGAGCAACTGGTCGTCACTGAGCGTTAGTCCGAACGAGATCGGATCAGGGTACTCATAGAAATCGAGGACGTCGACGCTCACGACGAGTTTGAACTCGGTCGGATTCAGCTCCTGGGCCCGATCGACCATGGCCTTCGACAGCACTAATTCGGTGTAGACGCCGTCGAGGGCCAGTTTGGCGTGAACGTCGTGGAATAACCGACTGAGAACGGGGGCGACCATGCGAACGTGATCGGTCTCGAAACTGCGGACTGTCTCGATGTAGTGATGAACGGGTGCCTGCGGGTTGTCCGCCGTTGCGACGGCGAGCGTGCTGTTCTCGAGCCACCGCGGATTGGGGGTATGATCGACGTCGGGGAGTTCACGAAAGAGCGGGGTGAACGTCTCGATTTGATCTATCGTCTCGAGATATCTCGTGTGCTCGTCAAGGACGAGTTCGCCCGGGACTGTGAGTCGGTACCTCCCGCCATCCTTGGACACCCAGTCGCGCTCGACGAACTGACCGAGGTACCGCTGGACGCTCCGCCTTGGGAACGACAGGGCGTCAGCGATGGCTGCGGGCCGTCCCGAGGTTGTCGAGAGATACTCCAAGAGCTGTACGCGCTCTGGTGAGCTCGCGAGGAATTGGTCTGTTTCGGATGTCGTCATATGTTCTTAGTGCTACCGTTTTGGTTGGCCTTTTTGAAATCCTATGGATCACACATCAACTCAAGTATTATGATTAATGAAGATATAGTGGCTTGGTAAGTTACTAGGACTTGATGTCGGTTGGAATTCCAACGGTGTGGTATTGGAATGCAAGGTGTATTGAGTTTGGATCAGTCGTGCTGAAGCGGCTTCATGGCAGTGCAGACGTTTTGAACCATCTTTCCCTGCCTAACCCACAAAATCAGAGTATGGTTTTATACATCTCCACAGCGTATTTACAGGTATGTCCATGCGTATTACACGGAGGAATTTCATCGGACGGGACGTTGTCATTGTATTGGGTGTACTGATTATCCTTGAGTTACTCATGGCTGGCACATCGGTTCACCTCCTCCAAATACCCGGTTACCTCATACTAGTGGCCTACGACTACGCTCAAAACGTGTGGTTCCCAGGACTTAATACTGCCCTGTACATCGTTGGTTTCGCACTATACCTCTACGTTGGCGCAGTCGTTATCGCAAACCTGTACATGGGATTCCGACAGGCGACCCTGCATAGGAAGTGATCACTTTTCTTCGCTCCAATTGGTTGCTTTCGCGCCAATGATGGAGGGGCCCTTTACTTTCAGACTCAGCTTTGAACGTTGGCGGGTTGACGCTACTGATCTCGAAAGTGGACAAAGAGGCGTTATACGTGGTATTTACGAACCCACTCGAGCAGAAGCGAGAACTCACTAGGGACGGTGACGGCGGCGTTCTTGTCGTTTGATCTGCCAGTGGTACACGTAGAGTGACCGACTGAAACTCTCAGTTCCATTTGCACACCGTCTCAGCCACCATTTTCGGTCGATAAAATGTAGACACCCAACGTGCAAAGCCGAGTTTCAGAAAGAGTGAGGTGATTTGATGCCTTATCTTTATCGACTGTACTGCCCCATGTTCGCGCTAAGTAGGGATGCGCCCTCCCCATTTGCTGTCCAATGGGCCGCCCAGTCCCATGAACAGTCGGCGTAGCCGGTGAGATCGATTTCCATCCATACTGTGGTTTTCGCTGAGGTCAGGAAATCGGTATTATAATACTGGGCTTGAACTTGCGAACTTGCAGGGTCATTTTGGACGTATTCCAGTTGATTCCAGTCGTATTTCCAATGAGTTCCCGCGCATGTTGGTGACCATGCGTAGGCACCGTACCACCAGCTGCTCCAGTTTGAAGTGCTTCCACCACAGGTGAAATCTAACGTATGTCGAGTCCGACAGAGTTTACACCCTAATGGGTCTGTAACGGTGCAAAACGCACCTGCTTGTGGGTCCTGACTGGTAGTGCTTTCATTTGCAGACCCAGACTTTGTGACCGATTTCGGTCTTTCCCGAGATTTTGTTGAAGGAGCAGTGGATGGTGGCGATTGAATGACGACTTTCGCTTTGTCCGGGGTATACTCTCCCTTCTCGTTTTCAACATTCTGAAGGCCGATCTGGTAATTAGGGATATCAGCATCTTTCCCCACCCCAGAAACACGGTACTCTACCCGTTCCTTGGAGTAGAGTTTCACCTCAATTTCTTCGAGTCCAGCTAGATTCTGGGTTGTCGGGGTAAATCTTTTTGGTCCTTTTGTTGCTGCTGCTTGGCCACTTCCGAACGTAAGGATCCCTCCTGTAACACTGATTGCCCCCAACTTCCGCAGTACGGAGCGCCGATTTATGTCTTCCTTCCAGTTAGATTGCTCCTTGATTGTGTCTTCTTCTCTGTGCTCGTCTGACTTCGGTTGTTCAGTGTGGTCTCTCATGCTACCACACCACACCATTCGAAGCCAATGTAATCACTCCATGGACTCGGCAAATCACGAATGTCTCGCTCGGAACCGAGAAGTAACTACCCCCTACCAAACTCTCGCTGGCGAGCGAGGGTTTCGTAGAGCATCATTACTGTTACGCCTCGATTTGTAGGATATACTTAATAGCATGGAATAGTTAATGATTCTGCATGATGCCGGACCCGACCAATATCGGCCCGCTCATCTTCAAGCGGTACGACACCCTCGACGCCCTCACACAGGCTCCGCATACCAAACCGGAACTGGCTGAATCCCTCGAGATTCCCCGATCGACGCTCGGCGACATCCTCCGCGAACTCGAACAGGCTGGCCTCGTCCGGTATACCGACGGGCACTGGCGGACGACGCTCATCAGCAAGTGCATGGTCCACACCCACGAACAGTATGTGGAGCACCTAGCTAGTCTCCGCGAGATGGAATCCCTGACCGATGTACTCGAGACGGAGAGCCCGCTTGATTGCACGTTCCTCATCGGCGCAGACGTCCACAAATCTGAGGCTGCGCTCCCCGATGAAGTCATGCACGTCCTCCTCGAAGCAGCGGAGTCCGCGTCTAGATTCCGGTTCTTCACGCCCGCAGCTATCTCCTCGTATGTCGAGCCCTTCTACGAGCACGCGACAAGCGGAGACGATCCGCGAGTCGAGGTGATCGTCAAGCCAATGCTCTTCGAGCAACTCCGCGCGCACAACGCGTCAGTGATGAACGAAGCCATCGACGATGACCGGGTCACGTTCTTCACCGCAGAAATCCCGGTCTCGTTCGGCCTCTGGATCGCGGATGATGACTCCGTTGGTGTCCTGATCTTCGGCGAGGATGGTATCCACGGTATCCTCACAAACGATTCAGGTGAGGCACTCGCGTGGGCTGAAGACCAGTACGAACAGGTCAAACAGCGGGCCGACCCCGTTTTCTTCCGAGGCGGATCGACGCGCTTCACCCTGCCTCGGTGACGACTACTCTCCTGGTCCAGTACAGTCGACGTACTCGAGGCGGATGTTCTCGAAGTGCTCCTTGGGGTCGAAGCCGGCGAACTCCCGATCAGCTGTATAGATCGTGGTCGGGACCGGGTCCCCCGTGCGAGCGCATTGGTGCGCGTAGACGACGATCGGGACGTCCTTCTCCTGAATGCCGAACGCCTCACCCATCGCCTGGACTCGCGGGTCACGACGCTGCCGCTCGACGTCCATCTGCTCGATTTCGGCCTGTGTCGGCACGTGAATCGTATGCTTCCCGTAGACGAGATCTGCGAACCGCGTCTGCGCTCGATTCACAACGTCATTCGGCTGGACTGACCGCTAAAGATTCAGGCTTCCACGTGGTCCTCGCTCGTGCCATCCTCAGCGGTGAGCGGGAGCTCGACAGCGATCTCGTCGTACCAGACGATCGGCCGCTTCGGCTTCCCGGGTCCGGCGCTCTCGAATTCGATCAGGTCGAGCTTTTCCAACTCCTCGAGGTTCCGGTGGACCTGCGCAACGTCACGGCCAACGAGACGCGCAGTTTCCCGGATGCTCTCCGGGCGTTCGCGAGCGAGCGTCCGGAGGAGCTCGAGATTCTTCGGTCGGGTGACGCGGTGGAGGCTCTCGACATCGCGGTACACGCGCTCCAGGTACGGTTCGGACTCCTCGCCAGCGTCGAGCGCGGCCAGTGCCTCCTCGACGCGCTCGGTGTTCCCACTGCCGAACCGGATGTGCATCACGCGGTGCTCAGTCGTTTCGTCCGTGTTAGTTCCAGGGTTCGCCATGGTTTCTCACTTCCTCCTTGAAATCGTGGTAGAGGTCGAGCACGCCGTCATAGTCGACGCGCTCGATTTCCCCGTCCTCAGTGTGTTTGTGGTGCAGGGGCGCACCGGGATGATCGGGGAAGTTGTCGTACCGGATGATCGTTCCGTCCTCTCCCTCGGGTGCATCGCTGTGGCCGTACTGCATCGAGTACTTGACGCCGTCCGGGTAGCGTTCTGAGCGGGGGACGCGGTAGGCAGTGACCTGGGCGTAGGTCCCGTTCGCGGGGAAGCGTTCGCGAACGTCAAGGGTTTGTGTTGCATCATTGTCGTCCTCCGCCATCAACCGTTGTTACCTCCCCCAACAGCATAAAGGTGTTGTCTCTACCCCCAACACTATCGGCCATCTACCATCACACGAGCCGTAACCCGTCATCCGTGTCCGATGAGGGCTTTTCATTGACTACGTATTCCAGACCACTCCGAGGTTCAGAGGTCTGAGTTCTCGGTGTATCGAGGCCTCAACGACGATCTCAGTCCCTCCAAGGCGCCGCCACGCTGGACAACGAGTTCGATAGCTGGCTCGCACGTGCGCGTTAAGCCGTAGATCCAGATGTTCGAATCGAAAACGGCCCTCCAGCTTACTGCGAGACTTCGTGATCGGAGACGGCGTCGCCGCCCGACTCAGAATCCGAGAGCATCCGATCGACGTTCCAATCAACCTCCGCGGCAAGCTCGCCGAGGTCAGTCCACGCCTCGCTAGGAGAAACGCCATCACGGCTGGCTTGTGCGTATATTTGGGCTGCCTCTGCACTCATACACGTCGCTTTGTGCTGTGCCGGCAAGAACCCTTCATTCAGAATGAGCCGCTTCAGTATTCTCGCCTCTCCTCACCGGAGTCTAACGACGGAACCAGAGGGGTGTTCCCGACTCCATGTAGAACCGTTATGGTTTGTAGGAATCCATCCTCCGAACCTCTGGAAGCCATCGACGACCATTTTCATATAGCGAAATAGGATTTATCGGCCCGGGTTTTCCCTTTTCGCCGCCCGATTACCCGGTGCAGTCTGGTGGCTCTGGTGTACTGAGTCGACCGACATTTTCCGGGATTCCCGATGCTTTTCGTGGCCGTATTCCCGGGATACGCTTCTCCGTGCCGTTCAACTGTGGTCGGCGATCGACTGGCCGATGTCTCTGGGGGCCCGATCACCTATCAGGAGAAATAGTCAAAATTGCCATCGGGTGGGGAGCCTGACTTTCGTTCGACCTCTCTATGGAAAAGCAGTGGCGCCAGTGGATCTCAGCCTGACGATTCGCTTCTCTTCCAGTGAGCCTCCATTCGAGGGATCACCGTCTTGTTGACCGATGTCGGGGTGGGTCGCTGCTCCAACTGACCGAGGTTCACCTCCCCCGTCCTCCCGGATGTTGCACTCGGTCTTTCCGTATCGTCCGTTCCTCTCCCGTTCCCTCGCTCGTCTCAACGCAGTGCTTCGTCGGAGAATATTTGATCCGTGTAGGTCGACCGGTAGGTCCCGCACCCCCACTGATCGGTGTCCACCGTCCTCACTGACTCTGTTCCATCGAGATTCGTCGGTCCTTATTCGAGCTTCTTCGCCCGACGGGTTTCCGTTGTCTCCATCGAGCGACTCGTGTCTCCTCGGCTCCTTACATTCCCCATCTGTCGAATTTCCACTCGTCGGGCTCACTCTGCCCGGTATTCTGTGGATGGGGGAATCAGCTCGATAGCGGCAATAAATTCTATATCGCTATATGAAATATTCTGGCCGTCGCGATCGCCAGGTGCCGGTGTTCGCCCCTTCGAGTAGACGCCCGCTGTCGATTTCCCCCGATTCGACAGAGGTACTCGACTCCGCCACGACCCGCCTCCCTCCTGCGGTCACTTGCAAACCTTGAAGTGCGAAAGCGAGCCAGGTTAGGTGGAGAGCGATTCACATGGGCGACATCCCGGAGGAGTTCAAGTGCGTGTTCCCGACCTGGGACTACATCTACGACCTCTGCCGGGAGGTGAGCCAGCAGGTCAAGCGCGACTCGTTCGAGCCGGACGTCGTGGTCGCGCTCGCCCGGGGTGGCTGGTTCGCCGGGCGGTGTGCCTGTGACTTCCTCGGCCTCGACGACCTGACCAGCCTGAAGATGGAACACTACGTCGGCACCGCCGAGCGCGGCGACGAGGCGACCGTCCGCTACCCCATGCCCGAGGGGTCGGTCGCGGGCAAGAACGTCCTCGTCATCGACGACATTGCCGAGACCGGCAAGTCGATCGATCGAGCCCGCGAGTACGTCCTCGACCGGGAGCCGGAGGCGGTCCGGACCGCCCTGCTACAGCTCTTGCCTGAGTGCGACTTCGAGCCGGACTACGTCGGCGAGGAGCTGGAGAACTGGTCGTGGAACGTCTACCCCTGGAACTTCGTAGAGGACATGCTCGAACTCGTCACCGGCGTGATGGAGCGCGCCGACCAGGAGGCGTTCACGATCGCGGACCTCCGCCACTACCTCTACCGCCACCACGGGGTCGAGCGCATCTCGATGGAGATCGCCCAGCCCAACCGGATGGGCGAGATCATGGTCGAACTGGAGCGCCAGTCGCTGGTCGAACCCGTCGACGAGGGGACCTGGCGGCTGGCCGACTGACAGCCGGTTCTGTTTGCGCCCTCGCTCGTTTTCCAGCGTCACCCGAGCTGCTCGCCGACGATGTCGTCGGCCCGGCGGACGAACTCCCGTTCTCTCCCCTTCGGGACGGTCGCGCCGGCGGCGACGTCGTGCCCGCCACCGTCGCCACCGACGGCGCGGGAGGCACCGCTCATCACTGCCGAGAGGTCGAGCCCCTGTCGCGTGAGCGCCGGCGTCCCACGGGCGGAGACTTTCACCTCCGCGTCGTTCTTCTCCGCGAACGCGAGTATCGGCACGTTCCGGTCGATGCCGTCCGAGCCGACGGCCATGCCGGCGACGATGCCGACGATGGTCTCCCGGATTCGGTCGCCGGCGTGGAACCACTGGACGTGCTCCTCGCGGGTCACGCCCTCTCGGGTGACGAGGTTCAACCCCGCCGAGAGGTTCCGCCGGTGGCCCCGGAGGAGGCGGCGGGCCTCGGCGAGCGCTTCGCCCCGGTCGCCCAGGCAGACCGCGAGGCCGACGTCCGCCCGCTCGTAGCGGGCGGTGGCGTTGAGGAGCGTCGAGAACTCGCTGGCGTCCCGGAGCTCGGTGCCCACGTCCTCGGCGGCGAGCGTGTAGCTCCGGCCGACCAGCGCCTCGATCTTCCCGGCGTCGACGCCGTTCCTGACGGCGCGTTTGATGAGCGCGCTGGTCACGGTCTGTTTCTCAGCGGCCGTAAGAGCCGACCAGGTGCGCCACTCGCCGTCGGCCCGCAGTTCGAGGTCCAGCCCGTCGAGAAAGCGGATGGCACCGCTCTCGTCGCCGGTGATGCCGGGAATCCGCACCTCCGAGGCGTACTCGAGCAGCTTCGGCAGCGGCCGGGTCTGCTTGCCGTAGAGCGCGAGGTCGGTCCCGGTCTCGAGCGCGCCCGACGCGACGCCGTCCTCGACGATCGCCTCGTTCGCGCCGACGAGCCGGCCGCCGCTCGCCTGCATGTCGCCGACGGCCCCCACGACCGCGAGCGCCGCGAGGTCGCGGTTGTCGCCGTCTCCCTCCAGCGCGCGCGCCAGGACGTGCGCCGCCCCCGCGCCCGAGAGCTCCGCGGAGCCGTCGAGCCCCTCGAGGAGGGGGTTCAGGTGGTACTCCGCCTCGACGTCCGCGGGTCGGTGGTGGTCGGCGACCACCGGCGTGAACTCGCCGGCCGCCTCGTGTGCGGCGATGACGTCGAGCTGGCCGCTCCCGAAGTCGGTGAACAGCACCGTCTCGTAGTCGGTCGCCGCGATGGCGGCGATCTCGTCTTCGTCGAGCTGCTTGCTGAAGACGACCTCGAAGGGCAGCCCGGCCCGCTCCAGCGCGGTGGCCGCCACGGCCGCGCTGGTCAGGCCGTCGGCGTCGATGTGCGACGCCAGGAGGACCTCCTCGGCCGCGCGAAGCCGGTCGGCGCAGGCCCGCGCCCGGTCGGCGAGTTCGGGGACCGGTGTACCCATCGTGGAGACCTTGACGCGCTCTCGCATATAAATCTCGGCCTACTCGCGGGCGGTCGGCGGACGGTCTACTCGTGGTACGACGGTACGATTGCCTCGACGACCGTGCAGGCGAGCTCCTCGAAGTCGGCCGACTCCGGGACGACGGCGACCTCGATGCCCGCCGCCTCGGCGGTCCGTCGCGTCGGAGCGCCGATGGCGCCGACGACGGACTCGTTCAGCCCAGCGATGGCCGCCTCGCGGACGCCGCGTTCGTCGGCGGCGTCGAGGAAGTGTTCGACGGTGAGCGAGGACGTGAAGAGCGCCCCGTCGAGTTCGCCGGCGGCGGCCAGGTCGGCAGACTCGCCGGCCCCCTCGGGGCGGACGAGCCGGTAGAGCACCGTCTCGTGGACGTACGCCTCGGCGTCGTTCAAGCCGTCGAGGAGCGTCGCCGAGCCGTGGTCGCTCCGGGCGACCTCCACGCGCGCGCCGTCGACCTCCTTTGCGAGGGCGTCGACCAGTCCGGCGGAGGAGAACTCCTCGGGAACAACGGCGGGGGCGTAGCCGTGCTCGCGCAGGCTTTCGGCCGTGCTGGCCCCGATGGCGCAGACGGTCGCCGCGCCGGGGTCCCACCCGGCGTCCCCCGCGAGCTCTACGCCGGTCTTGCTGGTCAGCAAGACGAAGTCGGCGTCGGTCCGGGGGCGTGCGCCGGTCGGCCGAACGGCCAGCATCGGGTCCGCGACCGGCTCCGCGCCGAGCGCCTCCAGCAGGGAGACGGCGTCGGCCAGCCGGTCGTCGTCGGGCCGGAAGACGGCGACTCTGGCCCGACGCCCGGTCATTCCCGCTTCGCCTCCTCGATCAGCTCGCGCGCACCGCGGTCGGCCAGTTCGGCGGCCATCTCGCGGGCCGCATCGACGTAGGACTCGACGTGGAGGTCGCGGGCCAGGGAGATGACCTCCTCCCCGTCGCGGTCAGCGACCTGCGCCTCGACGTGGACGTGCTCGCCCCTGACGACCGCGTAGATGCCGATGGGGGCGATGCAGCCGCCGCCGAGTTCGGCCAGGACGACGCGCTCTGCCGTCGTCTCGACCCGCGTCCGTGGGTGGTCGGTGGCGTCGTGGATGGCCTCGCCGACGTCGTCGTCGCGGGCCGTGATGGCGAGCGCGCCCTGTCCCGGCGCCGGGACGAACGTGCCCGTCGGCAGGTCGACGCGCTCGACCTGGTGGACGAGCCCGGTCCGCTCCAGGCCGGCCCGCGCCAGCACGACGGCGTCGTACTCGGCCTCGACCTGTCGGCCGAGCGCCCGACGCTCGATCTCCGAGCGTGCCGCGAACCACTCGTCTGCGGACTGGTCGTCACCGGACGCGTCGTCGGCTCCGTTCCCGTCCTCGTCCGCCACCGTGTCGCCTTCGCCCGCCTCCAGTTCGGTCAGCCGCTCGTGTTCGGCCTGGAGCCCGGGCGCGAGCAGCTTCTCGATGCGGGTGTCGACGTTGCCCCGGATGGGCTCCACGGAGAGGTCGGGCCGGCCGGCGAGCACCTGCGCCCGGCGACGGAGGCTGGCGGTGCCGACGGTTGCGCCCGCGGGGAGGTCCTGGAGGCTCGACCCATCGGGGGTCACCAGCGCGTCTCCCGGCGGGGCCCGCTCGGGGACGCCGGCCACGACGAGTTCGGTCGGAATCTCGGTCGGGACGTCCTTCATCGAGTGGACGGCGGCGTCGGCCTCGCCCGCGATCACCTGCTCGTCGAGCGCGCGGACGAACGCCCCGGTCCGGCCGAGCCGGTGGATGAGCTCGTCACGTACCTGGTCCCCTGTCGTCTCGACCTCCACGAGTTCGACCCCGTAGCGGTGGGCCTCCAGGGCGGCCCTGACGGCCGTCGCCTGCCGCAACGCGAGGTCCGACCCGCGCGTCGCCAGCCGGATCGGGGTCCCGAGTCGCTTCATGGTCGCCTCTCTGCGGCCGACGTTGAAACCTTCTTCGTAACCCGGATTACCGGGAGCCGACGCGCAACCTGTCGCGGGGAGACGCGCCCCCGGTCACAGCAGGCCGACGTGCCGGCGGCGGCCGCGCAGGTAGTAGAGCGCGACGGGGGTGGCCAGCAGGTAGCCGACCGTGATGCCGCCGACGAGGGTGAGGATGGCCGTCGTGGTTATCTCGCCGAGCAGGGCGACGGCGACGAGCACGGCGGTCGCGACCGGCCCCGCCAGCGCGGCCGCGGAGAGGCGCGCGACGTTCGGCTGCCAGTCGGCGCCGGCCTCGGCGACCGCCCGGGCGTCGAGGGAGACGGCGACCGGGAACACCACCAGGAGGACCGCAAGCGGGACGCCGAGCGCGACCAGCGAGAGCTGGAAGGCGAGCAGGACGAACGAGCCGGAGCCGCCGGTGAACAGCCCCATGTCGAGGTAGGCGGCGAGGGCGATCCAGCCGGCCGCGAGCAGCCAGAAGGCAAACACCAGCGGCACCGCCGCCACCCAGAACCACCACCGGGAGGACACCTCGGCCGACCCGGCGAGCGCCCGCCGGACGGCCGTCGCCCGGCTCATGGCACGTCCACGTGCTCGTGGCGCTGGTAGAGGTAGTAGCCCGCGACGACCAGGCTCAGGAGGAAGCCGGTGGTGAACGCGGTGACGAGTCCGAGGAGCGCGTAGAGCACGCCGTCCGGCTGCCAGTCCAGGTTCGCCCGGGTGACCGCCTGCGCGTCGAGGTAGAGCGCCAGTGGGAAGACGAGGAGTAGGCCGAGCCCGACCAGCGCGACGACGAGGGCGACGAGGACGAACACCAGCCCGAACCCGACGCCGACGCGGGGCGAGACCGGCATGGCGACCAGGCTGCCCACGGCGACGAGGAACGCCCAGACCCCGAGGACGAAGGTAAGGAGGAAGTAAAGCGGGGTCGCGGCGATCCAGTACCACCACCGGGAGCGGACCGGCGGCTCGTCGGGTCCCGACTCGGCGTGGGGTGCTCCTGCGCCGGGGCCGGTGGGTCCGGCATCGGGGCTGGAGGGCTCGGCATCAGGGTCGGTGGGTTCGTCGTCCCGGCTGGAGGGCGCGGACGGCGAGTCTGCGGGGTCCGGCATACTCGGCAGTTGGGTGCGCGGACGGCTAAAGGCTTCTCACCCCGTCCCGGCTCAGAGGTGCTCCTTGTACGCCTCGACCGTCGTCTCGATGTCCTCGCCCGTGTGGGCGTAGCTGACGAACTGCGCTTCTAGCTGGTTGGCGGTCAGGGCGATGCCCGAATCGCGCATCGCCGGCCAGAACAGCCGCTCCCAGCGCTCGGTGGCGGCGCGGTCCACATCGCCGCCGTCCTTCGGACAGGTTTCGTAGCAGGCGCAGTCGGGGTCCTGGCGGCAGCCCGCCCCGCAGCCGGCGTCCTGGGGGTGGCCGTCCCGGGTGAAGATGACCTTGAAGACACTGTCCGTCCCGGCGACAGTGTGCGCGGGGGCCTGGTCGGCCACGACGTCGCGCAGGGCCGACCGGAGGCGGTCGCCGAGGTCGTTCACGTGGTCGTAGACGCCCTCCTCGGCGGCGAAGCGGAGCGTCTCCAGCCCGGCGGTCATCGTCACCGGGTGGCCCGAGAACGTCCCGGCCTGGAAGACGTCGCCGACCGGGGTCAGCGACTCCATGACCTCGGTCCGGCCGCCGACCGCGCCGACGGGGAAGCCCCCGCCGAGGACCTTCCCGAAGGTGGTCAGGTCCGGCGTCACGTCGAAGGCCCCCTGGGCGCACTGCAGGCCGCCGACCCGGAAGCCCGTGATGACCTCGTCGAAGACGAGGAGGGCGCCGTGCTCGTCGCAGAGCCGGCGGAGCGTCTCGTGGTAGCCCTCTATCGGCGTGACGACGCCGTGGTTGCCGAGCATGGGCTCGGTGAGCACCGCCGCGACGTCCTCGCCGTGCGCGTCGAAGACCTCGCGGGCGGCGTCCGGGTCGTTGAACGGCACCGGGAGGGTGTGCTCGGCGAACGAGCGCGGGATGCCGGCGCTCGACGGGCCGCGCTCCCGGGCGTCGCCCTCGACCAGGGTGGACTCCTGGGCGCCGTGGTAGCCGCCCTGCATGACGACGACCTTGTCCCGGCCGGTGAACCCGCGCGCCAGGCGGACCGCCGAGACGGTCGCCTCGGTGCCGGAGTTCACGAAGCGGAGCATCTCGACGCTCGGGACGTGCCGGCAGACGAACTCCGCCAGCTCCACTTCGACCTCTGTCGGCGCGCCGTACATTGGGCCGTCGGAGAGCTGGGACTGG
>Ga0209928_1000199_pt1 | contig 13647 bp, 8 predicted proteins | sample SalPonF2_B_D2_MG_FD_185727 | JGI IMG/M metagenome (GOLD analysis project Ga0209928, IMG submission 185727) | Salt pond soil microbial communities from South San Francisco under conditions of wetland restoration - Salt Pond MetaG SF2_B_D2_MG... ...
GCCCGCGCGGCCGACCGGCAGATGCGGGACACCTTCGCGGCGCTGGCCTCCGAGGCGCTGGACGCCAACTCCCGCCGGCTCACCGAGCAGTCGGCCGCCACGCTGGACGGCAAGAAGCAACTCATCGACCAGGCCGTCGCCGCCGTCAACGAGCGGCTCAACCAGATGGCCAAGTACGTCCAGCAGGCGGAAAGCGAGCGCAAGGCGGAGCTGGCGCGGCTGAGCACGTCGGTCACGTCGCTTTCCGGCACGACGGGCGAACTGCACCGCATGCTCGCCAGCACGCAGCGGCGGGGGGCGTGGGGGGAGCGCATGGCGGAGGACATCCTGCGGCTGGTCGGCATGGCCGAGGGCGTGAACTACTCCAAGCAGTCTTCCGCCGACGCCGAGAGCGGCCGGCCGGACTTCACGTTCTTCCTGCCGAACGAGCTGAAGGTGAACATGGACGTCAAGTTCCCGCTGGAGGCGTACAAGGCGTACGTGGATGCCGAGACGGATGAGCAGCGGTCCGCCGGCGTGCGGCAGCTCGTCTCCGACGTCCGCGGGCACGTGCGGGCCGTCGCCGGGCGGGGGTACATCGACCCGAAGGTTCCCACGGTGCGCTACGTCATCGTCTTTCTGCCGTCGGAGCACGTCTACTCGCTGGTGCTGGAGACCGCTCCCGACGTGCTGGACGACGCCCTGCGGCAGAACGTGGTGCTCGCCAGCCCGATGACGCTGTATGCGATGCTGGCGGTCATCCGCCAGGCGGCGGAGAACGCGAACATCACCAAGACGGCCGACGAGGTGATCCGTCTGCTGAGCGTGTTCCACAAGCAGTACCAGCGCTACAGCGAAGAGGTGGACCGCCTCGGCAAGCAGCTCGAAACCGTCAACAAGACGTACGAAAGCCTCCGCACCACGCGCACCAACCAACTCAGCAAGCCGCTGGAGAAGATCGACGCCCTCCGCCAGGCGCGCGGGCTGCCGGAGGAGGCGCCGTAGCGGGGCGGCGGAGCAAGGCGGATGGCGGGGGGCGTTTCGGCGGCCGCTACGCCACGGCCCGCAGGGCGGCGCGGCATTCGTCCAGCAGTTGGCTCACCTTGAACGGCTTCATGAGCACGGCCGAGAGCCCCTCGCGGTTCGCCCGGACGATGGAGTGGTTCGGGTCGTAGCCGAAGCCGGTCATGAGGATCACGGCGGTGGTCGCATCCGCGTGCCTGGCCGCGGCGAACACCTCGTAGCCGCTGGCGTGCGGCATCTTGATGTCCGATATCACCAGGTCGTAGCGGCAGGCGCCCAACTTCTCCAGGGCCTCGGCTCCGTCGCCGGCGATGTCCACCTCGCAGCCGTAAGGCAGCAGCACGTCGCGGATGGTGGTGCGGATGAGTTGCTCGTCGTCGGCCACCAGCACCCGCTTGCCCTTGAGCAGCGGGTCGGCCTCGACCGGCTGGGCCGCGCCGGTAAGCACGCCGGTCTTCGGGGCTTCCGTCCACGCCTGGACGGTCTTTCGCGCGGCCGCGGCGAAGTCGACAATCCTGCTCAGCCGGCGGCGAAGGTCGTCGTGGCCGATGTAGTCTTCCATCAAATCCCCGGCCTCGGTCAGGATGTCGTTCAGCGGCCCGGACAGCTCCGCGCCCATGCAGCCGGTGATCTGAGACTGCGTACTGTGCCGTTCGAAGACCAGCAGGTTCAGCACGTGCAGGGCGAGGGCCACGTGATTGGCGAAGATCTCGGCGAACTGGCGGTCTTCCTCGGAGAACGCCCGCGAATGGTCGGCCTCGATATTCATCACGCCGATGATCTTGTCGTGCAGGCGCAGCGGCACGGTGAGGCTGCTGCGGGCGCCGGTGAGGCCGGGCAGGTAGCGCGGGTCCTGGCGGACGTCCGGGCAAACGTAGCTGCGGCCGGTGGCGCACACGTACCCGCAGATGCCGTTGCCTTCCGGATTAGCGAACAGATCGTAGGCGGACTCCTCCACGTCCCGTCCGTCGCCGACGACCAGTTCCAGCCGGTTGGTGCGCTCATTGAGCAGGAGCACGGCGAAATGCTGATAGCTCACCACGTCGCGACTGCAGTGGATGACTCGCTCTTCCAGCAGCTTGAGCCGCTGGAGGGCGTCGCACTGGGCGAGGGCCTCGTAGTCCAGCCTCACGAGCTCGCGGCCGGCGCGGTCGATGGCGTTGAGCTTCATCTGCTGGCGGCGCTGGCTGGTGGCGTCCACCACCACGGCCGCCACCTGCCGCAGCAGGCCCTGGCGGTCGCGCACAGGCGAGCAGATCACCTCGTAGTACGTGCCGTCTTCCGGGATCAGGCTGAAGCGCTTGCCGCGGGCGGTTTCCATGGCCGCGTGCGACACGGCGAACTGCTCGTAGGCCCGCCGGCAGATTTCCCGCAGCAGTTCCAGCACGCGGGGCGGGCAGTCGCGCAGGCGGCGGTTGGCCCACACCGGCTCGCCGTTGGGCCCGGCCACGCAGACGCCGTCGCCGATGGTGTCCAGCGCCGCGGCCGCCTGCTGGGTAACGATCCCCCGCTCCAGCGGCAGGAAGTCGGCCGTCTCGGCAAGGACCGCGTCAACCTGCCCGGCGCGCATCGCGTCGAGGGCGCCGTCGAGGTCGCGGGCCACCTGCACGTCGAAGTGCGCGCGGAGGAAATCCAACGCTCCCTCCGCCTCCATCGCCGGCCCGTGAAGGACCAGCAGCCTTCGCAACTGCGTTTGCTCGGACATATACTCCTCTGTCCCTTGAGAATCAGCGGCCGGAATACGATTATTCCGACTTGTATTGTACGGGCTTTCCTTTAATCAGTCAATGTAGATGTTCGAAATGCCTTCGGCCGAACCTTGAGCGTATGTTTCGGCAAGACAAGCGGCATGCGGCTTCAGAGACGGCCGGGGAGCCCCCGAACCGGGGAGCCGGCAATGGCGACGACCGCATAGGAGGCGCCGGCGCCCGGCGGGGCGGGTGTGCGTTTGGTGTTTCGACCCGCAGGCATCGATTCCTCATTCCATCTCCCTCCTTGGTCATTCGAGCGAAGCGCCCGGCATCTTCATGCCCTGCCGGCGTTTCTGGGCGAGCTTGAATTTGCTCTGGGCGGCCATGATGGCTCGCTCTCGCCGGGCGATGGCCGCCTCGGTGTCCATCGGCAGTTTGCGCGCCCGCTCGATATCTTCCCAGGCCTCCTCCGCGTCGATCTTCTCGATGGGGATCGCTTCCTCGGCCAAGATGGTGAAGGCGTTCTCGCGGAATTGGGCGAAGCCGCCGGAGACGTACAGGCTGACCTCCTGCCCGTCCGTGCGCTGGATTTCCATCGCCCCGGCGCCCAACAGCGCGACCATCGGCATGTGCCCGGCCAGCACGCCCACTCGCCCGTCGGAGGCCGGGAACGTGGCGGACACCGCCTCGGCCGTGCAGACGCTGCCCTCGGGGGTGAGCACCTCGATGCAGAATGGACGCTTCTTCTCAGGCACTTGTTCTCATCCGCGGCGCGTTGAAAGAATGACGAATGACGAAGACCGAATGACGGACCAATGCCCGAAGTCCGAATGACCGAACCGCGGCGGCGTTCGGCGCGGGCGTTCGTTCTGGGCGCCTTCGTCATGGCCTCGGCATTCCGGCCTCGTCATTCGTCATTGCCTCAGCCGTATGTCTCCCAGCATACCACCTCGTCCAGGGCCTTGCGCTTCTTGGGCGGGGGCGTGTCGGCCGGGTAGCCGAGGGCGAGCATCTCGATGATCTTCGCCGACGGCGGCACGTCCAGCAGGTTGCAGCAGGCGTCCTGATCGAAGTGCCCCAGCCAGCACGTGCCGAGCCCCTCGGCGACGGCCGCCAGCGTCATGTGGTCGATGGCGATCGCGCAGTCCACCGGGCCGGCGGGGATCTTGCAGAACATCATTCGCTCCGGCTCGGTGCTCACCACCGCCACGATCACCGGCGCGTGGGCGATCCAAGGCTGCTCGGCCGCCTCGGCCAATGCCTGCCGCCGCTCGGCGTCGCGGACGACGACGAACTTCCACTGCTGGAGGTTCCGCCCGGACGGCGCCATCCGCCCGGCGTTCAGCACGCGCCGCAGGCGGTCGTCCTCGACCGGGCGGTCTTCGTACTTGCGCACGCTGTAGCGATTTTCGAGAACCTCGTGCAAGTCCATGCGCTACGCGCTCCCCTGGCCCTGTTGCGGGGCCGGCGGGTTGGCGGCCTGGCCTTCTCCGGCGATCTCCGAGGACGCCTCGTCGATCATGCCCGCCATCGGCACGTTGCCGGGGTAGCAGGCCGTAACGCCCGCGCCGAACGCCGTGGCGTTCAGAATGGCCGAGAGAATGCTGCACAAGATCGCCGCCCAGTTCGGGTTATCGCTTCTGGTTTTGCCGATGAACGTGGAGAAGAACCCAACCAGCAGCAGCGCCAGCAGCAGCGCCGCCACGCCGACCAGGTAGCAGCCCTTGCGGCAGATCATCTTCGGGCGGAACAGGGCGGCCAGGTAGAAGATCACCAGTACGACCGTCGCGATAATGCTCATGATCAGGGCCATTGCAGTTCTCCTTTCGCGTCAGGCCTTTGCGGGAACAGCACACTTCAGTGCGCTGTGACACTACCGGATTCTATACCCCGCGCCAATCCATCGCCAACACCCCGTTGGAGCAATCGACCTGAGGCTCAGCCGTAGCGGAAGGTTGGCAGTGCTTTCGGCCGGGTTTGCTCCAGCAGGCTTTGGGCTTCCCCGAAGTGGAAGCGGCGGCACAGGTAATCCAGTTTGTCCCTGGTTCGGCGGAGATTCACGCGGTGCCGCCAGCGGCTCAAGCGGCTCATCGGCAGCACCGGCTGGCGAGGGTCCAGCTCCCAGGGGTGCAGGTAGATCATGCCCGCGGCGCCGCGGCGTTCGGCGCCGCGAAGGCCGGCGGCCAGCAGGGGCGCCGGCAACAGCCGCAGGTACCCACCGCCGCCGACCGGCATGTTGCGGCCGAGCGCCCGCATGGTGAGGGGCGGCATTTCGAGAATCTCCCCGCCGGCCGGGCCGATGGCCCGGTGCAGTGTGCGGGGCGCATCCGGCACGCCGTAGCGGTCGTGCAGCACGGGGAATACAGACGAGTCATAGGCGTAGCCGCTCTCGACCAGCACGTCCAGCGCCCAGGCCGTGGCGCGGGTGATGGAGAACGTGGGCGCCCGGTATCCGAGCACCGGCCGGCCGGAGAGGTCTTCCAGCAGGGCGCGGCTGTCGGTGAGTTCCGCGGCGAACTGTTCCCGCGTCAGCCGGTGCAGCATGGCGTGCGTCATGCCGTGGGAGGCGATCTCATACCCCGCCCGGCCGATCCGCCGCACCAGGTGCGGCTGGCGGCGGGCCACCCAGCCGAGAACAAAGAACGTGGCCCGCTGGTCGCGTTCGACCAGGAGTTGGAGGATGTCCTCCACCGCGCTGTCCAGCCGGCAGGGCCAGTTCGCCCAGTCCTCCGGGCACACGCGCGCGGCGGCGGCTTCGACCTGGAAGTACTCCTCCACGTCAAAGCTCAGCACGTGCGCGGGCCGGGCGGGGCCCGTCGCGGCGGGGTCAGGGGGAGGCATCGTCGGAATCCATGCTCCCCAGCGCCTTCCGGGCCGCGGCCACGGCCTTGGTGACGGCCGGCGAGGCGACGCCTTGCTTCTCCATCCGCTCTCCCAACGAAACGGCGGACCTCAGGTGCCAGCGAGCCAGTCGCCGGTTGCCGGCGCCGCTCTCGGCCAGGCCGAGGTGGTAGTGCACCTCCGGCTCGTTGGGCAGGGCCGCCAGCACACCGTGCAGCACGGGCAGGGCCTGCTGCTGGCCGTTCAGCAGCAGCAGCCAGCCGTAGGTCTCCCGGAAGGCGGCGATCCGCGGGGCGGCCTGGACGGCCTCCTTGGCCAGGTCGAGCGCTTCGGCAAGCCGGGCCGGGTCGTCGGCGTACAGGCCGGACATCACATACGCGGCGTTGTTGGCCGCCACGGGCGAGCGGCCCCGCCGCCACGCCTGAAGGTACAACTCCAATGCTTCGTTCAGCTTGCCCGCCGCCTCCAGGTCGCTGGCCCGCTCCAGGGCCAATTGCGGGTCGTCTCCCAGGCGGGCGGCGATCTTCTCGCACAGAGCCGCGGACTGCTCGAACTTGCGCTGGCCGCGCAGTTGGAGCATCCGGGCCCACAGCGCCGCGGGGCTGTCCTTCGGCTCGGCGGCGGCGAGAGCTTGCTCGGACGAGGCGATATCCGCCTGACAGGCCATCAGCAGGGCGTACTGGCTGGCCGGGCGGGAGGCCAATGCATCCATCGCCAGGCGGCGGGCCAGGGCGCCGGCGCCGTCGGCGAGGGCCAACTCTCCGAGCAGCAGCCGGGCGGCTTCCTTCTCGTTCGCGTTGGCGGAGAGCAGGTCCTCGGCCGCGGAGCGGAACAGCGGGCCGGCGTCGGCGGCCTGCTGCCCGCGTCCGCTGAGAATGTCCAGCAGCATTCGCATCCTCAGCGAGGGCAGATCGGTGGCGGCGGCCTGCGGATCTTTTGTCAACTCGGCGACCCGCTCGCTCCACGCCGAAGCGGCGGAGGCGTCTGCCCGGAGGTGGGCGGCGCAGAGGCCCACAATCGCCTGGCGGGGCGTGGCTTCCGCCGGGGCGGGCAGTTCGGCGGCCGGCAGCCCGTAGGCCAGGCGCACCATCGCGCCGAGCGCCTGCACGCGCGGGCTCATGTGCGGGCCGGCGGCGAGGTCGGCGGCCGCCTGGGCGTCATCCGCCCGGAGCAGGGCGTCCACCGCCGCGACGGCCAGCCGGTCCGGAATTGTACTTCCTTCCGGCAGCCGGGCGGCATAGCGCCGCAGGGCCGCGGCCGCCGAGGCGTATTCCCGCCGGCGGGAGTGGATATCCATCCGATGGGCGACCCACTCCGGCGCGTGGGGGTGCTGCTTCTCCAGTTCATCGAGCATCCGCAGCGCCTTGTCCGCATCCGGATCGAGGCCGATCAACTGGCGGCGGGCCTCGCGGCCGACGTCCGTGCCGGCGGGAATGCCCTCCAGCACGCGCCGGGCCCGCTCATTCTGTCCGATGGCGGCCAGAGACGCTCCGAGGCTGAGACGAAGGCGGGGGTCCTGAGGGCTGTCCGGCAGACGGTCGAAGGCCTTGACCGCCTCGGCGTGCAGGCCCCAGCGCGACAGCATGCTTCCGCGGTGCAGCGCCGCCACCTGGGCCGCCAGTCCGCCCAGTGCTTCCAGCGAGTCCAGCGCGGCCAGCGCCTCCATGGGCTGTGCGGCCAGTTCGTGGTTCCGTGCGGCCTGGAGGTAGGTGGAGATGTTGCCCGGCTGGCGCCGCGCGGCGTGCTGGTAGGCCTCGGCGGCCATCGCATGCCGGCGCGTCCGCGCGCAGACGCCGCCCAGCACGAGGAACGGCCGGGGGGAGTCCGGGTCTTCCGCGGCCCAGAGGTCCGAGAGTTTCCGGGCGCTGTCGAAGTCTCCCAAGGAAGCATAGGCGCCGATGAGCCTCGCCCTGTGGGCGGGCGCCTCGGCGCCGTGTTGCGCCTGGAGCGTCCGCACCAGCTCCAGCGCCTGGTCTCTCTTGCCGGACAGGGCCAGCAGCGCCACGCGGTCCAGCGCGGCGCGCCACTTCCATTGGGGGTCCTGCTCGAGCCGCTGGAGTTCTCTGGACGCTTCATCAAACTTTTTGCCATGGATCAACAGTCTGGCGAGCTGGTATCGCGCCTGGTCTCGCACGTGCGGCAGCGGCTTGGCGCCCTCGGCGAGCGAGCGGTAGATGGCTTCGGCCTTGTCCAGGGCGCCGGCGCGGGCATGCAGGGCGGCCTCCGTCAGCCGGACGTATTCGGCTTTGGCGTTCGGGATGGCCTCCAGCGTTCGGGAGACCTCCTCCGGCGTCCGGTCCGCCGCCAGCACGCCCGCGAGCATGCTGTAGATCCACTGGCCGTTGGGGTTGGCGCTCAGCAGTTGGCTCCACTCCTCGACGCACTGCCGGCGTTGGCCCATCTGAAGCAGGGCGTGGCCCAGGAGCCACCGGGCCTGCTCGACGTTCGTTCCGGCCGCCAGGAGCTCCCGGCACAGCGCGGCGCACTGCTCGGCCTGCCCCGTCCGGAGCATGGCGACCGCCGCCCCCAGCCCGGAGCCGCCCGCGGCGAGGTCCTGGGCCTGGAGGTCCTCGGCGGTCACCTCTTGGCCGGAGGCCAGGCGCAGGCGCATGCGCAGCACCTGCACGCGGGGCGCGTCGGAGACGATCGTCTCGGCGATCTGGCGGCTTTCCTCGATCTGCCCGCTCTCCAGCAGCGCCATCGCCAGGGCCAGGCGGTAGGCCGTTCGGTCTCCGGGGGCTTCATCGGCCAGGCGGAACTGCTCCAACGCTTCCGGCATGCGCCCGGTGAACTGGTAGATGACGCCCAGGCGGTATCGCATCTCCGGGTCGGCCAGCGGACCGGCCTGGCGGACCTCTTCCCGCAGTTGGTTCTCCGCCTTCAGGTAACAGGCAAGGGCTTCATTGGCATCGCCGAGCCGTTGCTGCCAGAGGTCGGCCATGGTCAGCCACATTCTCCAGTGTTGCTCTTCCTCGGCCGCCTTCTTCAGGACGGTCCGGGCAAGGGGCTGCTGGTCGGAGGCCATCGCGGCCAGCACGTACAGGCGGAGCGCCTCGGCGGACCGCGGCGCGGCGATCCGGTAGGCCGCGGCCTCCGCCATGGCCACGTCGGTCAAACCGTCGGCGATCAGGCTCTCGACGAGGAAGGCCCGCGCCATGGCGTGCGTGGGGTCCAGATCCACCACCTGCCGCATGGCCTGGCGGGCCAGTTCCTTGTCTCCCTCCTGGCTGAGGGCTCGGCCGTACTGGAAATGGGCCTCCGCCCAGCCCGGAAAGTCGGTCTTCAGGGCATTGAGGCCCTCGCGCGCCTCACGGATCTGCCCGGCGTCGATCTGGAGCCGGGCCAGCAGCAGGCGCGTCTGCGGGTGGCGGGGGTTCTGGTTGAGCGTTCGCTCGCACTGGGCGCGCGCCTCGTCCAGGAGGGCTTGGGCCTGGTGGGGGTCGCCGGTAAGCAGGGCTTCTTCGACCAGGAGCGTCGCCCGCTGGAACTGGCAGGCGACATCATCCGGATGTTTGGCCAGCACGTCTTCCAGCCGCTTCCTGCCGGAGACAACCGCTTCATACCGCCGCACCTCCGGGGCCCGGCGGCAGCGCAGGGCGATCAGGCTCGCCGCCACGCCCGGCGGGGGGTCTTCCTGGTCGAGGACGAGTTGGTCGACCTCATCCAGAAGCCGCGTCTTGCCTTGTTGCACGCACAGCCGCACGAGTTGCTCGGCGGGCTTGCTGCGCCGCGGGTCTCGCCGCAGCACGTCCAAAAAGTAAGCGATGGCCTTGTCTCGCGCGGCGGAGGCCAGGGCCTCTCGTTGGTCGGCTTCTTTGCGCTTCTCGGCGGCTCGCTCCGGATCGCCGGTGGTTTCCGCGGCGTCGGCTTCTCGCCGGGCGGCGGAAGCCAGGTGCTCCTGCAGCGTGTTGACGTACATGGAGTCCAGGCCCAGCGCCTGCCCCACGTCGGGCGCCAGGTCGCCGGCTTCCGGAAGGATGGGCAGGAGCGTCCGCGTGGCCCTTTCCAATTGCTCCAGGGCTTCCAGGGCTCTCTCGGCCGAGGTGGCGCTGTCGGCGGCGGCCGCCAGTCGGCGAGCCGGCTGGGAGTGCGTTTCGGCGATCATCAGCAGGGTCCGCACGCGCTGGTCTTTCTGGTCCGGCGTGAGCTTCTCCAGCGCCCGCTGGAAGGCCGCCCGGGCCTCCTGCTCCCGTCCCAGGCGCGAAAGCCCCATTCCCTGCCAGTAGTGCCCCTCCCAGTGGTCCGGGTTCTGCTGCACGTACGAGCCCGCCAAGTCGACGGCATTCTGGTACTTCTCCGCCTTCATGGCCAGTTGCACGCGGGCCAGCAGCCGCCAGCCCTGGTTGCGGCGCATGTACCACCAGGTTCCGCCCACCGCGCCGGCCAGGATGGTCAGGATCAGCAGGATCAGCAGGATGCGCTTCTTCATGGGTTTCTCTCCGTTACTTCAAGTTCTCGTCCAGGTGCGGCACGGCCGCGCGCAGGAACTCCAGGCATCGCCGCCGCGCGTCGTCGACGTCGGTGTCGACGGGCGTGGACAGGCGGATCAGCGCCCCGCTGGCGTCGCGGCTCAGCAGGCCGTTGGCGAAGATCGTGGCCTGCTGCACCCAGAAACTGTTCGTGTAGGCGTCTCCGCACTTGTAGGTGTACAGGAAGTACATCTTTCGCGTTCCGCTCTGGATCACCAACTCGCGGCAGGACACCGCCCCTCGTCCGGGCGCATCGGTCAGCAGCACGTCGGCCTTGGCGAGGATCCGCTCCCCGCCGCCGGCGAGGCACTGATCCGGCGGGTGGGTTCCCTTGCGGTTGTCATGGCTGAAGATGATGCAGAAGTCCATCGGCGCGGCGCCGGGGGCGGTGTAGGTGCTGTAGAAGTAATCATCCGTTTCGAGGATGCCGAGGGTCTTGCGGTCGAGCCTGCGGGGCGTGGCGATCAGGTTCCGCCCGCCGACCGGCATGGTCGGCGGCAGAGCGTTGGCCGCCACGCTTTCGGTCCAGGTGGTCGGCACTTGCCGGTGCAGCAGGAGGGCCACCCCGGCGTTCAGCACGAGCAGGGCGAGGACGGCCGCTCCGCGCGGCGTGGCGATGGCGCCGGCGAGGCGGCGCTCCTGGTCCGTGTTGTCTTCCGCGCGCCGCACGTTGTGGAACAGCGGCAGCACCTTCGCGGGCCGTCCGACCGCCCGGCGGCCCCAGAGGATCAGCCGCTCCAGGCCGAACAGCAGCGCGAAGGCGATCGCGTAGATCAGCAGCCCCGAAACGTCATGGAACCAGCCGGTGGCCGCCTCCACGCTCACGAGGTCCGCCACGAACACCAGCAGCGCGATGCGCACGGCGTTGCTGATCACCGCCACCGGAACGGACGCGGCGAACAGAAGCATCCGCCACGCGCCTCGCATGCGCGAGATATAGGCGTACAGGGCGCCGAAGGCCAGCAGGCTGATCAGCGTCCGCAGGCCGTTGCAGACGTTCGCCACCACCAGGCTCTTGTCGCCCGGCAGGTACACGCGGTTGCCGGAGTAGTCGGCCAGCACGCCGAAGACGTTGGCCAGAGACACGCCCCATTGCGTGGCCATCATCTTCAGGCGAAAGTTGAGGTCGTAGATCGTCACTTCCGGCAGGGGCGCCATGAACACCAGCAGCGCCAGCGGGAACCAGAACCGCCCCAGCGCCCGCCACCCCCAGAGCGTCAGCACCACCGCCACCAGCACGAAGATCAGCGAGAAGCCCTGCGCGAAGTTCACCCGCGCGAACACGGCCGTCAGGTGCAGCAGCACGCCGAAAGCCAGCGCCGCCAGCCCCGCCAGGGGCGCGCCGCGGGTGGGCACTTCCGTCTTGCGGATCAGCAGCAGCAGGATGATGCCGCTCAGCAGCGGAATGAGCGGGCCATGCGTGTAGTAGCTCTCGCCCTCCATGATGCGGTCGGACAGGCTGAGTTGCGGCTCGTCCCACAGCGGGAACCAGCGGGACCACATCTCCGCGAAGGAATGCGAGAAGCCCACCGCGATGGCCGCGCAGAACAGTCCCCACGCCGCCAGCACCAGCCAGCGGCGGTCGGCGGCGCCTTGCGCCCGCGGCAGTGCAATGCTTTCAGTATGTGACACGCGCCATGCTCCCCATCTGAACTTTCGGCCGCGATTGCCTCCCGTTGCCTCCTTGCGGTGCGCATACGGGTGTCTCTTCCGTAACCGGTTCGCCAGTATAGCATTTCGGCTTCTTTAGGCCTAGCCCCCACGGCCCGGCGGAGGCCAGGAGCATCATCACCGGCAGCGCGGGGATGTTGTACCGCGACTGTACCTCGAACAGCAGGTGAATGCCGAACAGGACAAGCACGAACAGCAGACCCGGCAGCAGGCGCGGGTTCCGCCAGACGCCGGTGAGAACCGTGGAGCGGAAGGCCAGGATCATCAGCATAACGAAGAAGGCGTTGCAGGAGAACTTGATGGCCTTGCGCGTCAGCCCCCGGAACGATTCCGGCACCCCCCTCGAAAGCCCATCTCCGATGTTCGTGCTGCTGGTGCCCCACATATACGCCTGCTTGCGCACCATCAGGCGGGCACACGGGCCGGGGTTCTCGGCCGCCCACCGCAGGGCCGCCCGCCTGCGGAGACGGTCCCGGCTGACTTCATCGTGTTCCCCCGGCAACGGCTCGCGGCGAGACCACAGCCCGTCGCTGTCCGGATTCATACCATTGTAGAGGTTGTAGCCGCCGTTGGTAGATACGGGCACAAATGCACCCAGAACCAGGTAGTTGCGCGCCGTCCAGGGCGCGACCACGGCGAGCATTCCGGCCGCGAATAAGGCCGTCCGTGCGGCGGTCCGCCGCCAATGGGTCCGAACTAGCCATGCCGGAGCCAGCCACGATGGCGCCAGCAGGAACGTGGGACGAACCAGCACGGCGAAGCCCGTCACCAGGCCGAGCACCAGTGACCAGCCCCAGGCCAGACGCTCTCGCCCTCCGAGAAGGAACAGGTCCATGGTCGCCAGTACAAGCAGGACCAAAGTGGTGGTCGTGTGGACTCGGGGCGATGTGAACACCAGCGTCGGCATCACCGACAGCAGCAAGGCCGCCCACCTCCCGGCTGCGGGGCCTATCGCGCGCCGGCCCACATCGTAGATGAGAGGAACGGCGGTCGTGCCGAGCAGGATACCCAGCATGTAGCCCTGTTTGGCCCCCCCCCCGAAGATGAAGTACCAGCCCGCCAGCAGCGCCGGGTAGCCTGGCGACAGATAGGCCGTCTGCCCGTATCCGGATCCGGAGATCATGTTAGCCGCGAGCGCGTCGTACACCAACGAATCCGAGGAGAGCGCCTCGGGAGCCAGAAGCATGGCTCCCAGCCGCAGAGCCAACGCCAGAGCGGTCACGACGACCAGAAACCACGGCGTGGAAGGCCGCTGCAGCAGCCCGTCGACGCGCCGCCGCACCGGCCGCCAGATCAGGGCCGCCGCCATCAGCACGCCCGCCGCCACCGGCAGGTAGCCGTTGATCTGTTCTTTGAGCCACGGGAAGGCGAGGATCGACAGCGCCCACATGCAGCAGAACGCCACGCCCACGGCGCGCATGAAACGCGGCGCCGGGCGCTCGCCCGCATGCAGCGGCATGGCGGCATGCTCGCCGCCGGTTCTCTCCTTTTCAGTCAATTCGGCGTCTCCCCGTCAGGAAAGCTTTCCGATCAGCCTCGCCCCCAGCGCCCGCGCGGCCCACACCGGCAGCTTGCGCCAGCACGCCACCATCATTCTGTACTTCGGGCTGTCCGGGCGCAGGTCCGGCAAAGACTCGCCGGCCGGCAGCAGGAACGTCCAGTACAGAGGAACGGGCTCAGCGCCCCATTCCTCTTTGAATTCGTACGTTCCAGAATCTTGCGAGCTCCTGCCGAAGTCAAAGATTTTCGCCTCGTCGTCCGCGGCGCGGGCCAGCATGTGCCAGTACAGCAGGCGGTTGGCCTCCAGTTTGCGGAAGCGGGCGTCGGCCGCGGACCACGGCACGCGAAAGCCGCGCGAGTCCGTGAGCGTGAAGGACGCCGCCACGGCCCGTCCTTCGTGCCGCAGCACCCACAGCCGCGTCTCGTTCGCGAACGCCTCGGCCGCCAGGCGGAAGAACCTGCGCCCGTGCGGC
>Ga0209928_1000200_pt1 | contig 13631 bp, 8 predicted proteins | sample SalPonF2_B_D2_MG_FD_185727 | JGI IMG/M metagenome (GOLD analysis project Ga0209928, IMG submission 185727) | Salt pond soil microbial communities from South San Francisco under conditions of wetland restoration - Salt Pond MetaG SF2_B_D2_MG... ...
TTGTTTTACTGTAACTTCCGCCCGATCATCAATAGTTAATAGATAAGGACCGTGCATAGCTGGTTCTTTAGAACTCAATGCATGAGGGGAGCCAGGATAGAATATTACAGGTTCCGATTCACGATAAATTTCCGGTTTGTGAATATGACCCAATACCCAGGCATCTACGGAATCAGAAATTAAATTATTGATATCCAAAGGAGCATATTTGCTTTCTGGATCGGTTACGTCCCCATGTAGAACTCCTACCGTTGGGATGTTCGGATCGAGATTTGTTGCCCAATCCTCTAACAGTGGATCCTCTTTAACATACCGTCTTGGGAAAGACCAACCAATAAATTGTAGTTCGCCATTGCCACTATTTATCTTTTTAATTTCCCAAGTGCCATTTTCCCCGAGCAGATGTACGTGGTCATATTCTTTGCTTTTAATGACATCGGGAAGCACATCAAAATCATGATTACCGGCAACGACAATAACCGCAATTCCCTCTTTCTTTAATTGTTCAAAGCCCTCTTGGATTGGTCCTATCGCTTCAAAAAAACGGTTATCCCGATCTACTGTCGCCAGCCAAGACAACCACATCTACCGACTTGTCAATAGCATATTCTATGATTCGTTGCCATGTAAATTGCGTGGAACTTTCTTCTAAATTTCGGGGGACACTTGATGACTTTCTCCCGAGATGCAGATCGGCAGTTGCAAGTATTTTTAAAGGCATAATCTTTATCCTTACTCTATAATATTAGTGGAATAGCTTATAAATATATTACATTTCATTATTGTAGTAACTTAATTAGATTTTAAGTTGAATATGATTTTTAAGTTATCAAAACTAGCTATACTGTGAATATTCAACTCCTTCTTCAGGTATTTCAGGATAGTCTGAATGAGCTGATTTAGTTTTGCCCAATCCCAGACATCCATCACGGCATCGCTGTCGCAATCTTCATAGTAGCACATCTCCTTCATTTCATCCTCTGAATTGACTCCGGTTCTATACTCGCCATCTTTATAAGTTCGATTACGATGTAAGCACCATAAATATCCTGATTTGGTTTTACCAAACATAACTTCCCGTTCTGATTTACTCATTTTTCCAATTTGTTTTCCGGTCGTGAAAATTTAGTATATTCAAATACGCGCTATAATGTATTAATTACTTGAACTCAGACATCAAATACTTTTAATCAATAATTTCCCATCCAAAATCTTCTAATTCTTCTTTGTGGTCATTTACCAACTCCCGATCCAATGCGACACACAAAAGGTCAGTAGGTCTCGAGAAGCCAACATGAGCTACTTTGATACACATTTCTTTTCGTGAGCCACCAGTTCCATCATATGGAGTCCCTTTTAATTCATTTATAAGAAAATCACCATCTGTATTATAATATTTTGTCTCAAGATAAAGAGTCGCTGTATGCGTCTCACCTTTAACGGAATGAACCGTATCCACATAGACATCGATATCTTGTAGGTGTTCTGTTGAAGAATTGAAAATATTGGAAGCTTGTGCTTGCATCGGAGTTATATCTTTGATCTCTTCATCAATCAGATACTCCTTGCCATTTCCATTTATTTCGATTTCTATTGCTGGAAATAATTCCGTTTCAAAATAGTTTTTAATTTCTTTGTGTAGATTTTCAATAGAGGTTTCTTCTCTTTTTAAATACCATTTAGAAATTTGAGATAATAAGCTAATCAATAGATCTTGATCTGTATCCTCAATAAATTGCTGAAAACTGGTTTTGGAATGTCTTCTTTTTTGTTCTGTATCCTCTCTATAAATGTTTTCAAGAAATAATATTTCCAGTAATCCATTTATAATATTGTCTCGGAATTCTTTTGGAGTTGCTTCTAAGCTGCACGCAATCAATGTTATAAAGTTGGGGAAAGTTCGTCGGCTACTATTTAGCTTTTTATTATATCCTTCGAAATAGTTGCCTATGGTAAGGCCATCCTTTTCCTTTCCTACCCATCCTATAGCTTTAAAAGGATAACCTGTTTCATCGGATTTAGTAGTCAAGTTATACTTATCAATTAATTCTACAAATTTCTGTAAAACTTCATCTCTGTCACCCTCATTATGGGTAATTATATGGGGTGGAATATCTACCTCATTAAAACCGACTAAATCTTCTTGAGGGTCAAGGGCAACATTACGTAAGACATTTGCTATAGGTTGAGAAAAACGCCACGAGCCTGTTATTTCTAAATATTCATCATCTTTTGACCATGCTGTTTCCCCGTCGTTGCCCCCCAAAATAGCCTGGTTAAGATCACCGATGCGCTGGACCACTACAGACTCATCGAATAGCTGATCGATTAGCTCCAATTGATGGGGATAAGTATCCTGCATTTCATCTATATAAACATGGCTAAAACGGCTAGCGAAAAGTTCTTTGATTTCAGAGTTGCCTTCCAAATACCATTTTGCTAAAGAATAAGCATCATCAAATGATAATACCCCATCTTCAAGTAATGAATTCTTTATTTCAAACAGTATTTTATATGAATCACTATCGGGATTTCGTAAAAGTATATCATCCCAATTTAATTTTTTTATGAATGTGATTTTACCATCTTCATCAAATTTCATTCTAACATATTCAAGTAAAAATGATAAGGCAATAGAAGCTGGATTATTACCATTTACTCCATGATCATTACCTCGATAAAAAAGCCACCACCTATCATCTCTAGATGTATTATTAAAAAACAGTTTAGTCATTTTTCTATCGTGAAAATCCTTGTCAATCTGAATTGGACGTATTCCTTTCATCTTAATCAATGCCGGGATTGCCAGATATCGATCAACAAACGACTGAATCGTACCAAAGAAATTGGGATATTGAAATAAGCGATTTGCTTTACTTCCCAATCGATTTTTGATGGTATCAATAGCAACGTTTGTATGTGTTAAAACACAAATCGCTCTACCATCTGGGAAGGGCGTCTTCTCAGAGAGAAGATAAAGCTTAGCAAGTAAGCTGGTCGTTTTACCACTTCCAGGACACGCATGAACATCTATAGACCGATCCAAACATTTGATAAAGTTATAACGCTCATTATTATCATCTTTAAAATTACCACCGTCAGGGAAAAATAGTCTTTCAACGCGCTCTATCTCATTATTCGTTATCTTCATCATCAGGAAATTCTGTTACATGATAAATAGCGTCTCGTATATATTTGAGCTGTTCATCTTGCATTATTAGCTCTTTTATCTCTTCTTCATTTTCCCTTAGGAGTCTCGTTAACCACTGAGCTGTCACTGTTTTGGAAGCTAATCGATCTAACTCATCATATATTTTATAGGCAATTCCCTTTCTAGTTAAACCATCCTCTTCCCAATTCTGCCATTTACTTTCGGCTTCTTCATTCCATTCTTCTAATTTTTCATCAGAAATTTTGGAAAAGTCTTTGCGTTTAACTCTATTCTGAATCTTATGCGCAATCGTTACTGCTCTATTGATATATGGCGTTAATTCTCCTTTTGCTAAATCGAACTCCAAAGTCCATAAGGGTGAGTTAAAAACTCTGATATTTTCATCTTCTTGAGAGTTATACTCCGTTTCTAATTTTGTTATTTCGTCCTTTCTGTCTAATTCTGCTTTTTCTTGAACAATTTCACCATCTTCATTTTCGGTTTGGGCAATATCTAAATCAGTAACTACTGCAACGTTTACAGGCAATGAGCTACCATTTGAACGTCTAAAGATTTTCACATAACGTAATAGTGCTTTACTTCCCACATTGACAATGGAAACACCATATTTATAAAGACTTCTATCAAGTAACTTCGCAATCGAGGGTAAAAGAATATTCTCTGCATCGCCTTCAACAATAATTACGCCTCTGGCAAAAAAGAGGTTGGATTTTGTGGCATCGAGAAAGCGATATAAAAATTCGTAGTCATCTTCTTCGAGTCCAGTTTCCTCTTTTTGTAAAGAAAAAATACTTGAGCCATCAGGATTTTTATAGCAGAGTATCAAATTCTCCAACGGTATATTAGAAGCAAGGGTAGTACTATGGGTAGATAGAATAAATTGGGTTTTTGCTTCAATATCTCTTAGGGCATTAATAACTCTCAATTGTGCTTGTGGATGAAGATGGGCCTCTAACTCTTCAATCAGAGCTAAGCGTAATCCTTCTTCGATCTCAAGCTGTAATAATTCAGCAGCCATAAACAGTATATTAAGTGACCCTAATCCTGTTTTATGCTCTTCAAGCTCTAAACCTAGCTTTCGAAGAATTCTTGGGAGATAAGGTTCTGAAACATTGAAAACCGGTTCTCTTGGATCCGTGCCATGTAGAAAATCCTTAGTGTGTTTTTTTAAGGCGTCTGCAATCTCTTTACCACCTTTGCCACCACCGTCAACTTCCTCCTGATCGAAAAAATTTTTTATTTTCTCGTTAGCCTCGCTGATACTTTTTTCTAATGGATGTTCTTTATCCATTCCATCATCATCTTTCTCTCTAATAAAAACAGAATGGTTTAAAAGAATCTGAGCTAAACGTGACCTATATCCTGGAGACAATTCGGTTTCAGCATCTCTTAAGGGTTTTAAATATGTGGTTCTTAATAAGTCTCGCGCACCTCCTTCCAAGAATGCTCCATCTTCATCAATCCCAGCTCTAACATTTTGGACTACTTTATGGTCTTTCAAAGTAGCCGAAAGCCAAACTCGAAGCTCATAATTGCCGGCTTCATCTGTATGAATCCATTCTAAAAATTGTCCTGCTTGTTTTGATGTAAATCCTTTAAACAAACATTCTATCTTTAATTCTTCAGCTTGTTCTCCCTCTTTATTGAAGTGAAAATCATTTTGGTCAAGACGCTGGTTGTCATAAGTACGAGTTCCCAATACATATCTGATCGCATCAATTACGGCCGTTTTCCCGGAATCATTTTCGCCAATTAAAACATTTAGCTTGGGATTAAAACTAATTTCAATTCCCGGATTTTCTTTGTTGACCGACAGGTCATTATCCTTTGTCCCAATTGATCTAAAATTCCAAATTTTAAGCTCTTTTAGAAATACTCCATCATTCATAACAACTATTTATTTGGTTACAACAAATCAAATCCCGTAAATAGACCGTAGAGGCGTTCCTCTTTATGTTTATCAATAACCAGTACTGGTTTTGTACTCTCAAGGTTCAAATCGGAAATATCATCATTTGGATAAACCTTTTCAATAGGTTCTGTCTTCAAAGCCCCATCTTCCTTCTCAAGTGCCTCCTTGACCGATTCAAGTTCCTTTTCACTTTTCTGGCTTTTTGTGCCCGTTAAGTAAGCTGCCAGATTGTAATCTGAAATTAATTCCCATTCTCTTCTATGGTACACTGGAATATATGAAAAAGAGTTTAAGAGCATCTCTTTTCGAATATGTCCCAAGGGTTGCCACAACTCTGCCTTTGTAACTCCAGTTACCGCATAATTTGATGCTTTCATATCTAAATCATTGAGTTTGGATTCAAAGATCAGGCATAACTCTAAGATGAATCGTGTTTTTTGACGAGCATATACTCCCATGTGGGCAGCTTCATTTCTTGTATTTCTTACATATTTATACAGAAAATCGAAATTACAATGGTAGACCGAATATTCTCGCGGTAGTTCATTCACATATGGAGAATCTGAAACAAAACTCTTTAAATATTTTTTAAGCCTAAATAACCCCTGTTCATTATTACCATATGTACTAGCCAGATAAGAGCCAAACGCTTCCAATGTGTGTAGTAAAGGGGTGAAGTTCTCCGAATTTAATAGAGCTTTGTACCGAGCTTCCCTGAGTTGATCTCGAAAATAAGTTATTACTTCATCATCTAACTGTTCGCGTATGATGTTGCCATCATTCCAAGTCCTAATGCCATGTTGAATATTTTTATGGAAATACTCTGCTTTATCTGCAAAAGCCTTCTTTAACTCTGAAGTAGAAAAGAATTCAGATCGCTTTTCATCTTTATGTCTAGGTTTAGGCTGGGTTGCAATGATTATATCAAACTCTGCCAGCTCTTCAGGCCAGTCAAAAATGAGCTCTCCATTTTTATTAAATACTGAAGCAGATTCACTATCCATTCTATAATGGGACAAAAGATCTTCAGAAATATCTTTTTCGTATTGATCTGTCCATTTATTTAGGAAGTTTTCCTTCTTAGCAGAATCAATACTTGGATTAATCCAACACAACATTATACACCAGTCATTACTACCTTTTATAAAATTGTTATCGCGCTCCCCCTCTGCTCTAGACATCTTTTTTGCCTCTGAAATAACCTCTTCTATATCCATCTTTTTTTGCGAAAAAGGTATTATGACGCCTTTACCTAATTTTCCTTTTCTATAGTATTCGTGGCTAAATACCATCGTAGGACATTTCCGACCACTAGAATAGCGTCCATACCTCATCGGAAGTGAAACCGGTATCAATTTATCTTTCGTAACTTTACCGAAAGCTTTACTCCGCCACGAGTCACGTTTACCTCCCTTTCCATCCCACAATAGAGAACCGATTATACAAGCTCCAACTTTATATTGATAAGTATTTGAACCCATGTTTATTTGAGATTAATTACTTTCAAGCTTTTTGAGATCGATTTCCCCGTGATAACCTCTCTCCGGCGAAGTAAAATAAGTGCCTGATAATGAATTATCCTCCAAATTGAGTGTTAGCTTACCCATTCCTCGATGATACTCCATATCAGGTTTGCTAACTTTCTTGTGGTCACTATAGAAAGAATAAATCAACCTTGGTCCATCAATCTCATTGGGTAAAATAGCAGCCATTTCACTTTTAGAGCTTGAAGTACCTGTACTCAAGGTCAAAAGCATTTTTCTCAAAGATTGCTCAATTTTAACAGTAATCTCTGTTTCAGAATCAAAGCCATCTCTCGAACTTTTAAGAGTTCCTTGATATGTTCCGCTCAAATCCGGTGTATTTACAAATCCATACCAATTATCAATTCTACACCATAAATCTTTCTCCATCCATTTATAGTAAACAAAGCCCAGAGCGAAAGCAGAGGTAGGAGCAGTTATAACCCATCGATAATCTTGGTAGTGCGGAATAACCGGAAGTACATAATTGTGCAAAACCCATGCACTTACTAAAGCAAGAGGTACTACAATCCAAAGAATTCTAAAACGGTCATTATTTTCAATAGAATAAGGATGCATTTAATTCTGACAATAATTAACGGTTTTTCTCAAAAACTTTAAAGCATCATCCTGATTCCAGCGCTCTTTTTCATCACCCCAAATTGATCTTAATCCATTTAAACACTTAAAATCATCCCAAGAAGAACCATTTACCAAGTACTCTAGGATATTGATGAATTGATCATAATAAGAACCCGAATAATTCTCATCTGGGACATTACTTAAAAAACATTCAATGAAATATGATGGCGCAGTCTTTGCCTCGATATGTCCCTGTTCAATGAGTATTCGGTTTAAATTCTTGAAAACTCGCCCCATTGGCTTAAAATTTCCATCGCATGCCTTATTCTTATCTACTGCATTTTGATAATGTCGCTTAGGAAAAGAATAACAGTTCTTATTGGTTTGAGTAGTTTTAAAATAAACTCCATTATGATAGGCGTCCTTTTCCACTTTATAGTATTCCCTATAAGATGTACATATCAAAATATCGGCCGGCCTTCTGTTAGACGATGCAACTAACTTTATAACTTTGTTATCCGGGTTTATATTTTCAAGGCCATAATAATCAGCTAAACAGTCTATTACATCCCTTCTGAAATCAGACAAGCCATAATCAGCAGAGTAGATACCTAATTGATTCTTTTGGGAGGGATTTAAATTATTAACAAAAGATGATGTTAACTCTACCACAATATCTACATCACTTTCAGAGTAGATATTGGTACTGTTCTTATATGAGCCCTGAATAAATACATCATTGGTTACTCCCTCAGGAAACCCATCATAAGAATTGACGGCATTTTTAATGGAGTCTGCTGTTGCTTTTGACCCGGTAATTGCCCCCTGTTTAGCCCAAGTTTTAAACTGTTTATCGGTTATACCCATTTAACAAATACTAATTCAATTATTTAATTCAATTCGAAATTTTCGTACTCCCCTTTACTTAAAGTGTATTCAGGTGCAATAGTTTTAAACTCTTTATACTCTAACCCATAAATCTTACATACTATAATGTCTAGCTTCCTTTCTAAATCGGCGGTCTCTTTACCAACATTTTTTTCTTGATAAATGCTCTGAGATAAAGATATGATCTTCTGTTTAATACCATTACGAAGATTTATGGGCACTCCAAAAGGCTCTAAATATTTAGTTTTAAAGTAATAATAATTACCTCTATAGGGAGTACTCGTAGCTTTTATGAAATAATAAAGCAACTTGCTGTTAAGAATGCCCAGATAGTAGTAGTAACCAAAAGAATCTTGATTTTTTATGATTAATGAATATCCCCCAGCATCAGTTACTAAATTCTGAGTATCTATTGTAAAATTAGGAGAATTTTGAAGTTGAGGAGTAATGATTTTCTTTTGTTTAAAGATTTTTAGATCCCTACATCTATGTAATCCAAACCAATAATCTGGATTAGTTTTATATTTCTTTCTCTTTTTAATTAATTCTTCTTTAAAATTCTCAATGTATTTATATCCCAATGGAAATAGTTCCTTCATTTCCTTCTCATCAAAAGGCTTAGTTTTGCCTTTATCATTAATATAATGAGGATAAAAAATGAATAATTTTGGGGATGGTTGCTGATATCTTCTTATATGCTCTCCCTTCAAAAGTGGTTTAACAATTTCTTTCTCCAGCTTAATATTTTTGCTTAATGCTTCCGAAAAACCATTAAAATATTCACCCTCTACCTCCCCTTCAAAAATTTGCAAATCATCTCCCATTGGTATAACACCTTGATATATTCCATCTAATACTTCACGAAGAGGGGGATAAGAACGAATTTTTTTTAATATCTCTAATTCATTCTCATCATCAGTTAGGTGCCATTTTTTACCTAAGAATGAATACTCAATTGATGTAAAATCTAAATCATCTAAGGTTACTTTATTGGGAACTGAATAATCTATAGAATCATTATCGGATTTATAAATATGTACTCCTGTATAAGTAGTAGCCTCCGAAAAAACTTGATTCGATTCAAAATTTATAACTTTGTTTAAAAATCTTGTCTCTTTTAAGAAACCTCTTGTTGCTTCACCATATCCAGCCTTAATAAACCTTGTTGGGTGAATGTAAGCCGCTGTTCCATAGTCTTTGGTTAAATAGTAAGCAAGCTCTATAAATAATACGTATATATCATACTTTCCTTTCGCTGTTCTATATTTCTTCTTAAAAATTTTAGAAAGGCTATTCTCAATGTTTTGGATCTTAATATAAGGCGGGTTACCTATAACAACATCAAATCCTCCATCCTTTTGAAATACCTCAGCAAAATTAAGATGCCAAAGGAAGAATGGGTATATACGTTTCTCACGGAGTTTTCTTATTTTACCAAGTTTATCCTTTTTATCCTGCTCGATTAATGTGAGTTCTATCAAATCCCAAGTTAAATGCTCTATTTGATTTCTGATTTTATGCTTTTCTTGCTGGCGTGAGGCGTCAAAGAACTCTTCCTGTAATTCGAGTAATTCTTCCGCCTTCTTACGGGCTTGGTCGGACCCAAAAAGATCTGATACAAATCCGGTCTCTTCCTGCTTTTTATACTGTTTAATTTTTTTAGGTATCTGCTTTAACTGTTTCTGAAGCTCTTTCTCCTTATTACTGGTAAGCTTACCCTCCTGATGTAACTTTATATACTCTCTTTGAATTTTCTTTTCCTGTTCCTGTAACTGCTCCACTACATGTTCATTACTGTCAGGTTTTGCAAAAAAACGTTCATCTATCAGCTTAATACCTTCATACTCTTCAAGCAGGCTATTTCCCTGCATAATTTTATAGTCGAGGTTAGGAAGGGAATGAACCCTTTTAATATTTTCCTCCTCAACAACAAGTGAAAGCCATAATCGCAGCTTTGCAATTTCAACGGCTCCGGGCTCTATATCTACTCCGTACAAACTGTCATGGATGGCGTCCAGCTTAAACTTGTAAGCATTACGCTTAGAAACATGCGGGTGATAACTTGTTAGAACTTCTCGCTTTCGCACAATTTCATTCATCATTCCAACAAGAAATGCGCCTGAGCCAACTGCTGGATCACATACTCTGATAGAGGCTAGCTCCTCATCTATTGCTTCTGCATTTTTCCGTATAGATTCAGGTATATCATATGAATAGCGACGGGTTTCCTGATCTTGCTCTTCCACATACATATCATTCTCGATCGCCTGCTCCCCGTATCGGACAAAAGTTTTGATATCCTTACTTGGTACACTGGAACCAATCTCAGTTTCCAGAAACTGTATTAGGCTTTCCTGACACATATAATGAACTATTTCACGAGGTGTATAATAGGTGCCCTTTGACTTTCGATCTTCAACTTCAAGCAGATTCTCGAATACCTTCCCGAGCATCTCCGGATCAACGGCCACTTCTTTTTCCAGAGGTTCATTCTCCTTAATAGTAAAATTGTATCGATCAAAAACGTCGAGTATTCCCGTATCATCAGAATTGGAGAACAGGGTATCCGGCAACAAGAGATCAGTGTTAATCCAATTATAATTTTGGATTGGATCAAAAAGGCCTCCATTTAGGAACGGTATCTTACAATTAAAACGGCTGTAATAATCATCAGGCCTTTGGGTAGCAAGAGCTTCATAAAAAAGTGGTTCAAGGATATCATTAAAGAAATTAGAATAAGTCGCGTGCTTCTTTTCAAACAGTTCTCTCAAAAAGTTCTTTGGGCCACTGCCCCAATCTCCATCTCTTGCCACCCCAAACCATCCTTTTTTCTGTAAAAAATACAGAAATACTATTTGCCCCATTAACTTCTTGGCAAAATCCGATGTATCAACATTATGATTCTTAAAGTCTTCTCTTATTGTATCATCCTTTTCTACTAACTTGTCGAGTTCGTCTTTAAGTTCTAGGAATCGATCTCTGTACTCTTCATAAAAACGTTCAGTAACTGGCTCAACACTAAAACCTTCTTCCAACTCCTGAAAGCTTGGCTTTTCACTGTCCTTTTCTAAGATAGGAATTAGCTGCTTCTGGGCAGTATGACTGTACTCATTTTCCCCCACCAAAAAAGAAAACCGACGAGCGGGTGTGAATGTCTGTTCTGCTTTCACACCACCTCCCTCTTTTTCAACGATTTCATAATCCATTTTAACAAACGAAAACCGCCAATCTTGCGGATCGGGAGAAACAAAAGCCACTAAAGCACCATCTTTGAGCACCCCACCTCTGCTTCCATTCAAATACCAGCCTATTAAGTTTCTCTGGGTGGTTCTGGCTCGTTCAAGTGATGACTCTTTTTTTAGATGGACAATTAATACATCGATCAAATTTCCATCCTGATCTTCATATTTTCCCAAGCGATCCATAATTCTTACATACGGCTCATACGCTCTGGGTATGGTATTTCCTTTATAGGTAGTACTTGGAGTCTCCTCGAAATCATTAAGCAGGTCCAGGGTAAATCTTCTAAACCGATCCCGATCAAATTTTGCTTCAAACGTTGCCTTGATGAGCTTTTTTGCTGTACTATGATCCATAGATATTATTTGCTAATCAGATATTCTGATAAAATTACTTCTCGAGGTTCGTTTTGCTCTTTATCATATTCTGCCCGATGATTTTTCAGTAATTCAACGGGGATATTCTTTTTGATAATTTCAAATAAACGAAGAGGTTTATATCCATTTTCCATTTCTTCTTGTACTTCACTATTGGCCTTTTTGCTCGTTTGTTTGGGCAGTCCCCCCTCAAGCAATTCTTTCATTACTTGTGCAAGGTATTCTTCTTGTTGATCGGTAAATACTTTCGCTTTTTTTAGTGCTTTAATCACTTTTACAAGCTGCGTTGCACTATCTCGACCACCTTTGCCTTTAGGTCTCACATCCTCTTCCTTTGTAGCTTTTTTGAAGGCTTTCTTATTAGATTCTAAGAACTGATAAAAATCATCACCCTTTTTCTCTTTTGCCTCACCGGCTTTCACTTCCATTATTTTAGCAGCGTTAATAAAATCCAGCTCTTGGGTTTCCTCTTCATTTGAGAGATAAAACTTGTCCAACTTACCTTTTCTGAAATACGATAGAAGAGCATTTGAATCCTTTTTGTATTCGCGTGCAGTTCGTGCCTTCTTAGGAAGGTTTTTAATCCTATCAAAAAGGTCAGGATCTTTATCGCGTATATCCTTAATGACCTCAAGATACTTCAATGGACTATCCTCATCGCAATTTTCTCCCGTAATAGTCTTTTTAGAAATCAGACTATCAAAAAGCTCGTGCGATTCAATGCTTTCGTTCTCTGTTAATAGCTTGGCATCAGCTCCAAGGAGAGAAATAAACATGCTGATTTTGGACTCGGCAGCTTCTTTCAACTTTATCAGGTCATTTCCCTGCTCACTTGGGAAAAAGTTATAGGTATATATAGTCTCAAAGTTAGTATCCACTCGGTTAATACGTCCTACACGCTGCATCATTCGGGTAGGATTCCAGGGAATGTCATAGTTTACCACTACATTGGCCCGATGAAGGTTTACTCCCTCAGATAATACTTCCGTAGTAATAAGTATCCTATAATTGTCTTCCTGCTGATTAGCATTTGCATCAAAATTTCGGATAACTTTTTTTCTGGTGCTTTTGTTAGAATCTCCGTGATATATAATTACCTCATCTTCAAACTTATTCCTTAGCTCTTTGCCCAAGTAGTTCGCCGTTTCTTTCGACTCGGAAAATACAATAAGCTTGTTTTGCTTTAGATGCGAATCCGTTTTTAACTTTTCTGCGAACTCCAGTAGTTTTGGATCCCTTTCAACTTTACCCCATTTCTTTCTCAGATCTTTGAGTAAAGAAATATCATGTTTTAAATCTTTCACCAACTTCTGATCAAAATCATCTGCTGGGTAAACAGTAGCTTTATCCTCCTCTATATATCGTTCTATTTGTCCTTCATTCCCTGATTCTAATAACTCAAATATCTTATTTATGTAATCTTTACTGATGTAAACATTACCGTTCTCAAATTCTTCTAAGAACCTTTCGTTTGATTGAATAAAACGATCTATTGAATTTCTAAAAGCATAAAAGCTACTTTCAAGACGCTTCACTAGCTGAATTCTCATCAGTGATCCCATATTCTTCTGAGCCAACTCCTCGGGCTGGCTTAGATCTCCCTCATAGTATAACATAGGTTTATATCGAGCATACCTTAGCTTCTTGATAATCTTTGATGCCGTCTCATTAAATAACTTATCTTCATAATCATTGAGTTGATAGAATAATGGTTCGGGCTCAGCCACATCAGGAAAACTTAATCCCTGCTTTTTCAAATCATCCCCAAAATATTCCTCGATTTCATTTCGTGTTCGCCTAACCATTAAGTATTTAAGGACCTTGTCCCGAATCTCTTTGGCATTATCCTTACTGATTTGAATATATTTTTTTCTATCTTTCTTCCGATCCAGCTTTTTAAGCCTACGTTGCAAACTGTTGAAGAAAGACTCCAAGTC
>Ga0209928_1000203_pt1 | contig 13577 bp, 12 predicted proteins | sample SalPonF2_B_D2_MG_FD_185727 | JGI IMG/M metagenome (GOLD analysis project Ga0209928, IMG submission 185727) | Salt pond soil microbial communities from South San Francisco under conditions of wetland restoration - Salt Pond MetaG SF2_B_D2_MG... ...
CGGCGCCTCGCAGAGACGAAAGGGGCCTTCTTTCGGCCCTTCGGGCCTCCGCATCTCAGTTGCGCCCGATCCCGGAGGCTCACGCCTCCGGCTACCCGCTTGCCGGCCCTCCGGGCCGGACAACGCCCCGGAAAGGCCGGCAATGGAGAATGGGTTTGCCTTGTCCCCAAGCCCCCCCCCGCTTGCAAGCCGTACGGCCGGGGCCTATATTCGCCTCGTGCCGCAATGCAAAGAACGCACGCAGCGAGACCCAGGGAAAAGGAGCTGTCCATGGCCAAGAAGAAGACACTGAACGTCGCCCTCATCGGGCAGGGATTCATGGGGCGGACCCACTCCAACGCGTGGGGCCAGGTGAACCGGTTCTTCACGCCGCCGGTCACGCCCGTCATGCACACGGTGTTCGGGCAGGAGGCGGAGAACCCGCGGGCCTTCGCCGACAACTGGGGCTGGCGGCAAGCCTCGACGGACTGGAAGAAGACGATCAAGGACCCCGAGATCGACCTGGTCGACGTGGTGACGCCGAACTTCATGCACGCCCCGGTCGCCAAGGCCGCCCTCCAGGCCGGCAAGGCCGTCTCCTGCGAGAAGCCCATCGCCGCGACGCTGAAGGAAGCCCGCGAGATGGCCCAGCTCGCCAAAAAGAAGAAGGCCAAGACGTTTGTCTGGTACAACTACCGCCGCGTGCCGGCCGTGGCGCTGGCCCACCAGCTCGTCCGGCAGGGCAAGATCGGCAAAATCCGCCACGTCCGGGCGCAGTACCTACAGGACTGGGCGGACGAGAGCGTGCCGCTGGCGTGGCGCTTCGACAAGAAGCTCGCCGGCGCCGGCGCCCACGGCGACCTGAACGCCCACATTATCGACATGACGCGCTTCGTCACCGGCGAGGAGATCACCGACATCTGCGGGGCGATATCCGAGACGTTCATCCAGGAGCGCCAGCTCATGACCGGCGCCGCGGCCGGCGGGATCGCCGCGGGGCTCAAGAAGTCCAGCAAGAAGGGCAAGGTCACCGTCGATGACTGCGTGCTGTTCCTCGCCCGCTTCAGCGGCGGGGCGGTAGCGAGCTTCGAGGCCGCCCGCCAGGCCACCGGCAACCAGAACGCCAACGGCTTCGAGATCAACGGCACCAAGGGCAGCCTGAAGTTTAACTTCGAGCGGATGAACCTGCTGGAGTACTACGACGCCACCCGCCCGCGGGCCGTGCAGGGCTGGACCACCATCATGGTCACCCACGGCGGCGACCACCCGTACGTCGAGAACTGGTGGCCGGACGCCCACATCATCGGTTACGAGCACGGCTTCACCAACCAGGCGTACGACATCTGCCGCGTGCTGGCCGGGCAGAAGCCGACCGTGCCGATCCCGGACTTCGAGGACGCCTACCAGACCCAGCGCGTGCTGGAGGCCGCCATGCTCGCGGCCACCAAGAAGCAGTGGGTGAAGCTGTCGCAGGTCAAGTAAGTCTCATTCTGCACTCCGCGCGGCGAGCCGGGAGACTCTCTCGGCTCGCCGCTTCATTGTGCCCGCTTGGGCGTGCGGACGGCTTTCTGCTACACTCACCGGCATGATCGAGCGACGCGCCCCGGACAGCTCCTACACCGCCCCGGCCGGGCACACCACCGCCGCGGCCATCGGCAAGGAATACGAGCACGAGTTCGACGCCTCCGGCGACGCGGAGCAGACCGCCGCGCGCCCGGCCGACGGGCCGCTTTCTTCCGGGGCGTACGCCCGGCAGGCCGCCGGCACGGCCGACCACGTCACGGCCGACGCGCTGCGGATCGACTTCCGCCACCCCATCGAGAAGTGGGTGGCCACGCGCCCGGCCCGCTGGCTGCTGGGGCGGCTGTCCCGCCCGGACCGCCACGGCCAGACGCCGCTGGAGCGGATGATCCGCAGCTACCGCCGGCCGGAAGCCTCCGCGCGAGATCGGCTCTTGTTCGCCCCGCTGCACGCGGTGATGGACCGGCTGATCAGCGAGGAAGGCTGGCGTAGCTTCCGCGGCCGCGGCCGGCAGTACGAGGCCACGCTCCGCGGACTGGTGATCGTGGCGCGGTCCATCGCGGAGTTCGGCCTCACCACGCCGCAGCGCTTCAGCGCGCCGCTGTTCGCGGTGTGGAACTTCACCAACCGCTGCAACCTCAAGTGCAAGCACTGTTACCAGGATTCCGAGCACGCGGCCATCGCCGGCGAGCTGACGCGCGAGGAGAAGCTGGACCTGATCGACCAGATGGGCGCCGCCCACATGCCGATGCTGGCGATCTCCGGCGGCGAGCCGACGCTCAGCGAAGACCTGATCCCCGTCATTCGCCGTTCGGTGCGGTACGGAATGCACCTGTCGCTGGCGACCAATGGCACCACCATGACGCCGCGGCGCGCGGCCGAGCTGGCCGCCGCCGGCCTGCGGTACGTGGAGATCTCCCTGGACTCGACCGACCCGGCCCGCCACGACGCCTTCCGCGGCGTGCCCGGCATGTGGGCCAAGGCCGTGGCGGGCGCCCGCAACGTGGTGGCCACGGAGGGCATGCGGCTGGGCATCGCCATGTGCGTGCACGCCGGCAACTACCACGAAGTGGAAGACATGATCCGCTTTGCCGAAGACCTGGGCGCGGGGTGCTTCGCGCACTTCAACTTCATCCCGGTCGGGCGGGGGCTGAAGATGGTGTCGGGAGACATCACCCCGCACCAGCGCGAGCGGCTGCTGGACCTGCTGAACCGCAAGATGCAGGAGGGCGGCTTCGGCGTGATCTCCACGGCCCCGCAGCTCGGGCGCGTGTGCCTGGCCGGCGCGGCCGTGGACGGCAAGACCGCCTGCTCGCACGCGGGGGCCGGCAGCGGCATCAAGGCCCGCGTGGTGGCCAAGTACCTCGGCGGCTGCGGGGCGGGGCGGACGTACGTGTGCGTGGAGCCCCAAGGCGACGTGACGCCGTGCGTCTACCTGCCGCACCGCGTGATGGGCAACCTGCGGCGCCGGCCGTTGGTGAAGATCTTCCGCGACAGCGTGTTCTACGACGTGCTCAACGACCGCGACCGCCGCCTGCACCACTGCCGCGTGTGCGCCTTCCGCAATTACTGCGGCGGCTGCCGGGCGCGGGCGGACGCGTACTTCGGCAAGCTCCACGCGGGCGACCCCGGCTGTGTGTTCAACCAGAACCACTGGGATGCGCTGGTGGAGGCGGGCGTGGCGCGGGTGCAGCCGGAGCGGACCCCGGCCGGGCAGTTCGAGCTGACGCCCACACGGCACTCGCCGGGATAGACAAGCCCGCCAAGAGCCGGTCCCTGGCGGCTCAAGACGCCTACCCGCCCAACTCCACGGCCCGCTTGCGGTAGTGCAGGTAATCCTCGAGCGTCACTTCCTCCGGCACGCCGTGGTCGCAGGTGGGGATGTACCCGCCCCGCTCCCGCATGGCCGGGAAGATGCGCTCCACCATCCGGTCGATGGCGTCTTTGCCCTTGGCCAGCTCGCGCTTGTCGATGCCGCCGGAGATCACCAGGCTCGGGTACTGGCGGCCGATGGCGACCACGTCGCAGCCGGAGGCCACCTCGAACGGGCTCATCACGTCCATGCCGATCGACTCGCGATAGATCGGGATCGTCGCCTTGGCCAGGCCGTCGGTGTCGATCTGCACGTACAGGTGTCGCGAGCGGTCGATCTGCCGGGCCTTCACGCCGGAAATGAGCTGCTGGTAGTACGGCAGCAGGAACTCCCGCATCATCTCGGGGGAGATCAGCGGCCCGTGGTTGTAGCAGATGTCCTCGGCCAGGAAGATCTCGTCCAGCGTCACGTGCTGCTGGTGTCGGCGGAGGACCGCCTCGGCCAGCGCCAGCCACGTCTGCATGGCGTCGTGGATGACCTCCGGCATGTCGTAGAAGGCGTAGAGCAGGTCGGCCGGGCCGATCAGGCTCCGCAGGTACATGTACCCGCCGACGAGACCCTGCGAGAGGAACATGCCCTCGCCGGCCGCGGCCTTCGCCTTATCCATGCGCTCGTCGAAGCCTTCCCATCGCTCGGGCGTGGCGGGGTCCATCCGCCACTTGCAGTTCTCCACCCACGTCTTCATGTCCTTGACCGGGTGATCGAGGTACTCCGGCATGAAACCGTTGCGCCGGCCTTTGAACGCCAGAACATGCCGGCCGACGTAGTCCTGGTAGACCTCGTGCTCGCCGCGGTCTTCGATGATCTTCTCTTCAAATGCGGGCACGAACGCCGCCTCGCACCAGCCGAGCCGGCGCAATGAGTGGACGCCCGGCGGGTCGTAGTGGAACCACTCGGCGAGGTCCGCATCTTCCGGCAGGCCCTGCTCGCGCCAGCGGTCCAGGCAGTAGTAGCCGAACTCCCGGTGGTAGATCGGCGCGCCCGGCTCGATGGCATAGGCGCGGCGGAGTTTGCGGGCGCCCGGGGCCATCTTCTCCGGCGGGACCATGGCGTGGATGCCGTCGGCGAGGGGTTGTGTCTGCATGGGCATTCTCCTGTTTCGAGTGCTGGCATGTATTTTCAGGCTTTGTGGAGGGCTTTGGGATGGCATTAGGGGATATCTGCATACATCTTTCGGCCATTCCAGCTACAATAGGCCCATGCTGAACGAACTGGCATGGTCTGCCGCGCCGGCCGGCTGCGCGGCCGTGACGCTGGGGCAGTTGTGGCGCGTGGATGCGGGGCCGAGCTACCATCCGCTCCGCGCGGCGCCGGACGCGCCGGTTCTCGTCGCCGTCCGCACGCTCGCCGGCCGGGGGCGGGTGGAATTCTTCGACCGAGGCGGCCTGGACCTGCCCGTCGAGACGCTCGCGGTTCTGGAGAACCAGAGCATTCGCGAGTACGGGTGCGAGGGGCCGCGCTGGCGGTTCTGGTGGTTCTGCTTCCGGCTGGACGGCGTGCCGCCGTTCCCGCTGCATCGTGTGCTGCCCGTGCCGCCGGACAACCGCGAGGAGGCGGACGTGGCCGACTGCGCCCGCCTGCTCGCCAGCGAGGACGCCGCCTCCCGCGCGCTGGCGTCCGCGACGTTCTGCCACGTGCTGCACCGCTGGCTGGCGCACTGGCGGGAAGGCCGGCCGAGGCCGGGCCCGCACACGGCGGCCGTCGAGGCGGTCATCGAGGCGATGCGGCGGGATTTTGCGCGGCCGCTGACGGTGCGGCAGATGGCCTGGATGGCGCACCTGTCCGAGCGGCGCTTCCGGCAGGTGTTTGCCGAGACCACCGGCAAGAGCCCCAAACGGTTCTACGACGAGCTGCGCCTCGCCGCGGCGGCCGAGATGCTTCGCGCCGGCGGCATGAACGTTTCGCAGGTGGCCGACGCGCTGGGCTACTCCAGCCCGTTCCACTTCTCCCGCGAGTTCCGCCGTCGCCGCGGCGTTCCGCCTTCCCGGTGGCGGTAGCCCGGCTTAGGAGAGGACGCCACCTCTTCCCCGAACGCGCGGACCGAGCTCCGGACAACAATCGAGTTCGCGTGGGAGAGGGGGTAGGTGGCCGTGATCGACTGAAGCCGGGCGAGGAAGCCAGGCTTGAAAGCCTGGCCTACATCCAACGTCGTGCGTGACGGGCGCGGCTTTAGACGCGTACCGTCCACGCATCTTGTTCGCAGTTATTTCTCATTGAATGATTCTATCTTCAATCCGTACTCGGGATGGCTTTCGTTGTAATAGACTAGGTTGAGAACATACGTCTTGCCCACCTCTATTTGGGGCATGTCATTTTGGATTGCAACTTTCACGTGGGAACTCAGCTTGGCATCAATTGTGTTCTTTATGACTTTGGTGGGATTGATGTCGTACCAATAGTATTTGCTGCCACCGCCTCCGCCCGTGATCTTGGCTTCAATGATCACCGGGACCGTTGGCGCTGCTTCTTCCGCTTTGCTATCACTGACGATGGATGCTCCCGGCGAGGGCGGAGTGGGACCACTGCATCCAAACATGATGAGGACACTTAGAACTGCAACCCATTTCATCTTCATTCCTCCTGCGAACTTGTTTTTCTACAGAAATCTGCTTTACCCGGACTGCCGACGACCAGATTACCGCCACCTTCGGGTGTTATCGAGCCTTTTTGAGCGAAAGACGCCCTCAAAGGCGAAAACGCGGCTTGACGGGCCATGGATAACCACCGAAAATCAGGTGTTACACAGATCGGGATAAAACGGAAGCGGCATAGGGCCGAACGCGATGGTCCTGCGCTCGAGGTGCTCGATGGTTACGCCAAGTTCCTGCAAGACAAGAATTTGGCGATGGACAAGCACCGGCCGCACCTCGTGCGTCGGGTGCGGGGGTTGCCGCTGTTCGCCCGGGCGCATGCCGGGTGCCGCTTCGATCAAACGCCGGACCTGATTCCGGCCGAGGTGGGCAGGCGCCATTGGGTGGTGGGGGCCTTGCCGCGCAGCGTCGCCAGCTCCCGCTCGGCGGCGGCCACCTGCTTCTTGCTTTCGGCGAGGGTTTTCAGCAGCGGCCGGCCTTCGTTGGCCAGGCCTTGGTGGGCTTTGTCGAGTTCGCGGATTTCCGCATCCAGCCGCGTGATGTCGTTCCGGCGGTCGCGGATGAGCCGCCGCAGCCGGTTGCGGTCATGCACGTATTTCCCCTTGTCGTCCTTCTCGTCCATCTCCCGCTCCCACCGGCGGATGTCGTTCTCGTAGCGGCGGATCTGCGCGCGACGGTCGTCCATGTCCTTCGTGTACGCGCGCATCTTTCGGTCGATTTCCCGCGCCTCGGAGTAGGTCTTGTCGTGCCTGCTCTTGATCTCCGCGATCTTCTTTTCCATCTCCCCGACGGCCTGCTCGTGCTTTTTCCAGGCGGCGGCGACCGAGGCATAGGCCCTGGTGAACTCGCTGTTGAGGTCTTTCTCCAGCTCCCGGACCATCTTCTTCTGCTCGTCGGTGAGCCGGTAGCGGGTCTCGTTGCTCTGCTGCCAGGCGTACAGGGCGCCGGCGTTGTGCAGCACGCCGTCATCCTTCGGCAGCAGCGCCGCGGCCTGCAGGGCGGAACGGCACGCGGCGGGGTAACTGCCCTGCTCGGCCTGGGCGTAGGCGAGGATGCCCCACGCCAGGCCGTTTTCGGGCTGGAGTCTCACCAGAATCGCCGCGGGGTACTGGGCGTACTTCTCCTGGCCCAGTTCGAGCGTCTTGTGCATGTACTGCTCGTAGAGCGGGGCGTGCTTGCGGTCGATGGCCCGGCCGCGGGCATAGGCCTTGGCCGCCTCCGAAAAATCCCGCGTGTCTCGGATGGTGGCGACGCACTGTTCGAGCTCGGCCTGCAACTCGGGCGAGAGGGCCTCGCTGGAATCACCGGAGTCATTCGCGCCGTCGTCGGCCGGGGCCAGGGCGGCCATCAGCACAACGCCCGACGCCATAACGCATAGGATTCTCCCCATGATGCACTCCTTCCTGACTGGCGAACAGTCCGAACAGTCTCTGATGGTTCAACGTTACCACGGCCGGAAGGTATCGGCAACAGCAGTGAGTCCCCTCTACCGCGCGGGCCCTTCCGCTGGTGAACGGAGGCCACAAACCGATGGCGCAAAATCTTTTGGGAGGAAGACGGGCCTTCACGATAGCTTAATATATCGTAGGATTCCCGTAGGCGCAGACAGACAGCAGGAGAAACATTATGCGAAGCCTCGGCACGTGCAGAGCAGTACGCCGGGGGGGATTTGCTTATATATTGGCCTTAATTATACTTACAGTCTTCGCTAGCTTGGCGGCGCTGATGAGCGAGGTTGCCGGGCGAGAACTGCGTAAGGCCAACAACCAACAAGACATGCTCAATGCCCGCCTTCTGGCCGAAAGCGGCATGAATTACATGCTGCCCCGCTTGGCGCAGCTTCGCCTGCCGTACAACACCGACGAGCAGACCCTGGCGGAGAACCTCTATCTGTCGGCCTCCGAGTTGTTGGACGGGACCGGCGCAATGGGTGGTCAGGGGATCCTGCAGACCGCCAGCGGATTCACCACTCCGCCGATCGCCCTGCCGGATGGGCGCACCTTCACCGCTCGCATGGACGTGGTGAGCAGCGCGAGCGGGCTGACGTGCCGCCTGACGAGCACCGGGGCCGTCGGCCCGGTCTCGCGAAGCGTGTCCATCGAACTGTCCACCCAGTCACGTCGGGCGGGGGTGTTTGACTACGGGGTCGCCTCCCGCGGGAAGATCTACGTCAGCGGCAGCGCGTTCATCTCCGGCATGAACGACCCGAACGAAGCGAGCGTGCTTTCGATGCGGGAAGAGCCGGTCGCCATCGAGGCCGGCGGCCATGCAACTATCGGCGGAGACCTGTACGTGACAGGGGCCGATATCGACTACGTCATGATCAAGGGGTCCAGTGTCAGCATTGGCGGGTCGACGGACATCGATACCATTCTGGCCGATCACGTCCACCTGGATACGGAGGAGCCGGATTTTCCACTAATCGCCAATGAACAGTACCGGGCGCTGGCCACCAACGTTGTCGATTCCAGCACAGACTTCAACGTTGGGCCGGATTTCAGCAACATTCTCATCAAGGCCGGAACCAACCCGGACTTCAAGAACGACACCGTCATCAACGGCATCATCTTTGTCGAGGCGCCGAACGTCGTGACCTTCCACTCGAAGGTGACCATCAACGGCATGATTGTGACGGAAGACGGCTCCAGCTCGGCCATCCGCAGTTGTCAGTTGGACTTCCGCGCGCAGACCACGGCGCCTGGCGTCAACGCCCTGCCGGATACGCAGGAATTCGCGGCCATCAAAGCGCACGAAGGAACGATTGTGCTGGCCCCGGGTTTCGGTGTGACCTTTCGCGGGACGACCAACTCCATCAATGGCACCGTGGCCGCGGATCAGCTCTATTTCAATGGCAACAGCAGCATCCAGGGCGACCTGAACGGATCGATCCTCGGCCTGAAGGACATGGACATGATCCTTCAGGGCAATACCGATATCCGGCTGAACAAGAGAGACGCCTCCGGCCTCCCGGCGGGGTTCCATCATCCGCTCGGGCTGGCGGTAAACCCGGACACCTATTGCGAACCGCGCTGAGAGGCCCCAAGCGGTTCAGCCCTCGACGCCGGGGACGGCCTTGATGTCGATCATCCGCTGGAGGGCCGCGCGGGCGTCGGCGGCGAGGGCCTCCGGCACGGTCACCACGTTCACCGGATCGTCCGCCGCGCAGTGGTCCAGCGTCCACAGCAGGTGCGGCAGGTCGATGCGGGCCATCTGCACGCACAGGGCCGCCCGGTCGGACAGCACGCGAATGCTCTGCTCCGGGTGCGCCGCCGCCAGCCGGTTGACCAGGTTGCTCTCGGTGCCGATCGCCCAGCTTGTGCCGGGCGCCGCGGCCTCCACCGCCTCGATGATCTGCGACGTGCTGCCGGCCCTGTCCGCCAGCTCCACCACCTCGCGCGGGCACTCCGGGTGCACGATCACCTTCACGTGCGGGTCGAGCTGGCGGGCCAGGGCCACGTGGTTGGGCGTGAAGATCTGGTGCACGTAGCAGTGGCCCCGCCACAGGATGAACCGCGCCCGCTCGATCTGCTCGGCCGACAGCCCGCCGCCGATCTCGCGCGGGTCGTACACGGCGCAGTCTTCCAGCGAGTGGCCCATCGCCACGGCCGTGTTGCGGGCGAGGTGCTCGTCGGGGAGGGCGAAGATCTTCTCCGCGCCCGCCCCGCCGTCCGCCTCCGGCGTGAGGGCCCAGGTGAACACGTTCCGTACGTTGGAGCTGGTGCAGCACGCCCCGCCGCCGCGGCCGGTAAGGGCCTTGATGGCGGCCGTCGAGTTGACGTAGGCCACGGGCGCCGCCTTCGCGTCGGTCTCGGCGGCGAGGGTCTCCAGGGCGAGCTGCACGTCGTCATCGTCGGCCATGTCCGCCATCGCGCAGCCGGCCTTCAGGTTCGGCAGGCACACCACCTGCTCCGGGCCGGAGAGGATGTCCGCGCTCTCGGCCATGAAGTGCACGCCGCAGAAGACGATGTACTTCGCGCGGTCCTGCTCGGCCGCGCGGCGGCTGAGGGCCAGGCTGTCGCCGCGGAAGTCGGCGAAGGCGATCACCTCGTCGCTCTGGTAATGGTGGCCGAGGATCACCAGCCGCTCGCCCAGTTCCTTCTTGCGGTCGGCGATACGGCGGCGAAGCTCCTCGGCGTTCAGGCTCGTGTACTCGTCCGGCAATGGTTTTTGCATTCGCATGGCTGCCTCATTGTAGCGGCCGGTCAAGCTGCTTGCCGCGCCGCAGCGCGCCCCACAGTTCCTGGAGTTCCGGGCAGCGGAGCAGGGCCGCGGCCCCGGCGTAGGCGGCCGCCCCGCCCGTCACGGCCGCCGCGACGGCGATCAGCCGTTCGGTAAGCCCCGCCTCCGCGGAGACGCCCGCCCCGGCCAGCAGCGCCGGGATGGCCCACACCGCGCCGGCCAGCACGGCCGACGCCGCGGCCGTGCGCACGGAAGACACCGCCAGCTTCCGCAGCCCCACGCCGCCCAGGCGATGCGCCAGCGCCACCGCCAGCGCCCCGGCCGAGAGCGTGGCCGTGACGGCCGTCGCCAGGCCGATCGCCCCGCCCGCCAGCGGCGTGAAGATGCCCACGGCCACCAGCACGATGTTCAGCCCCGCCGCCAGCACGGTGACCCGCATGGGCGTGCGGGTGTCCTTCTGGGCGAAGAACGCCCGCAGCAGAATGTGGTTGCAGAAGTACGCCGGCATGCCCAGGCAGTACATTGCCAGGATCCGTGCGGCCAAAGACGCCTCGGCGTCGGTGAAGTTTCCGTGGCGGTAGATCAGCCGCGTGGCCGGCCCGGCCAGCAGGGCGAGCCCCACCCCGGCCGGGATGCCGAGGAACAGGCTCAGCCGCAGGGCGCGGTTGACGGCGTCTCGCAGGCCGAACCGGTCTTTCCGGGCGGCGTAGCGGCTGAACAGCGGAAACACGGCCGTCGCCAGCGAGATGGCGAGGATGCCGAGCGGGAACTGGTACAGCCGGTTGGCGGCGTACAGGCAGGTCACCACGCCCGGCCCCAGCGGCTTGTCGATGGAGAGGCCAAGCAGCTCCAGCCGCGGCGCCTCGGCGGTGGCGGTCATGACCCAGGCGTAGATGCGGTCGAAGAACGCGCTGAACTGCAGGATGCCCAGGGGCGCCACCGTCGGCAGCAGCAGCCGGGCCGTGCGGCGGGCTTCCGGCAGCAGCGGGCGGAGCTTCGGCACGACGGCCAGGCCCGCGCGGCTCAGCAGCCACACCACGCCGAGCAGTTGCCCCACGCCGGCGGCGACCACGGCGCCGGCCAGCAGGAACAGCGCCCGCCAGTCGTCGCCGACATACAGCCGGTGGGCCACGGCCGCCGCGACAATCATGCCGATATTCAGCAGGATCGGCGCGAAGGCGGGGTAGGCGAAGTGCCCCTTGCAGTTCAGCGCCGCCGAGCCCAGCGCCAGCAGGCACACGGTGAACAGGAACGGCAGGACGATCATCGTGAGCTGGAGCAGGAGCCGGCGGTCCCACTCGCCCGGGGCGGTCAGCAGCCACGCCGCGACGGCAAGCTCCGCCAGCACCACCACCGCGGCCAGCACCAGCGCCAGCAGCCCGGCCACGTTGGCCAGCACCAGCCGGGCGCGGTCCCAGCCCTCGGCTTCGGCCGTCTCCGTGAAGACCGGCACGAACGCAGCCGAAAGGGCCCCCTCGCCGAAGAGCCGGCGGAAGAGGTTCGGGATGGAGAACGCCGCCCAGAACGAGTCCGTGGCGCGCGTGGCGCCCAGCGCGACGATGGCGATGTCTCGCACCATGCCGAGCACGCGCGAGAGCATCGTCACGGCCGCCACGAGCTTCGCCGCGCCGAAGAAGTGCTCCCGTTCCCTGTGAGCGTCGCCTTCCATGGGCAAGCAGTGTACGGCAAGGCCGCTGCCAAGGGTACTGTCCAAGTACTTGGGCCCACGCGGCTTCTTGACCCCGCGCGGCGTGGCGGGGACGATGGCCCGCATGAATGTCTGCCATGTCATCACGCGGCTCATCCTGGGCGGGGCGCAGGAGAACACCCTCCTGACCTGCGAGGGCCTGCACCATCGCGGCCACGAGGTCACGCTGATCACCGGCCCGGCGCTGGGGCCGGAAGGAGAGCTGCTCGGCCGGGCGCGGGCCGGCGGCTACCGCGTGATCGTGCTGGACGACCTGCGGCGGGAGATCAACGTGTCGCGCGACCGCCGCTCGCTGCGCCGGCTGAAGGAACTGCTGGCGGACCTGCGGCCGGACGTGATGCACAGCCACTCGTCCAAGGCGGGCATTTTGGCCCGCCGGGCCGCGGTGGCGGTCGGCGGCATGGGCATCGTCCACACCATCCACGGCCTGCCGTTCCACCCCCACGAGCGGTGGTGGCGCAACCGGTTGTATGTGGCTTTGGAGCGGCGGGCGGCCAGGAAGACGGACGCGATCATCTCCGTGGCCGGCGCGATGACGGCCCAGGCGCTGGCCCGCGGCGTGGGCCGGGCCGAGCAGTACACCACCATCTACAGCGGCATGGAGGTGGAGAGTTTTCTGCATAGGCCCACAGGCGCCGAGACGTTCCGCGCCTCTCTGGCGTTGCCAAGGAACGCGGTGCTGGTGACGCAGGTGTCGCGCATCGCGGAACTCAAGGGCCACGAGTACATCCTCTCCGCGGCCGACCGGGTGAAAGACCCGAACGTGCATTTCTGCTTCGTGGGAGATGGACGCCTGCGCGGGCACGTGCAGCGGGAGATCGAGCGCCGCGGGCTTGCCGAGCGTTTCCGCCTGACCGGCCTGTTGCCGCCGGAGCGGATGCCGGCCGTCATGCACGCCACGGACGTGCTGGTGCACTGCTCGTTGCGGGAGGGCCTGGCCCGCACACTGCCGCAGGCGATGCTCGCCGGCAAGCCGGCCGTCAGCTACGACGTGGACGGCGCGCGGGAAGTGGTGGACGCGGAGACGGGCATTTTGTTGCCGCCCAAGGACGTGGCGGGGTTGGCCCTGGCCGTCGAGACGCTCGCCGCCAGCCCGCAACTGCGCGACCGCCTCGGCCGCGCCGGCCGGGAACGATGCCGCGAGAGCTTCGACTGGCGGACGATGGTGGAGAAGATCGAGGCGGTGTATGATCGCATCATTGCATCTCACTGAAGAGGCAGACGGATGAAGAAATCCACAGGAATCCTGATCTCCTCGCTGTGGCGAGGGCCGGGGCTGAGGGGGCTTCTGCCTTGGCTGCTCGCCCCGATCGGCGCAATGCTGCTCGGGGGCGCGAACAGCGTGTATACGTGGCGTCGATTGAGGAAGCGGCAATGCGGCTGAAGCTACTCATGGCCAGGCTTCTCGTCTCGACGACGCAGGCTGCTATCCTGTTCACTGGCGTCTGGGTAGGCATCCGGACATGCCTGAGTTTCGTTGATGCCTTCTTCCTTCCTGGCGTCAAGGTGGCCGCGGAAGAGATGCCCCTCTGGCCAGTGCTCTCTCTTGGGCTGCCTTCCATCGTGGCTCTAACATGGGGCTGGAAGGCGTGGCGGCATATGCAGCGCAAGGCGGCTGAGCAGGACTAACCCACCATCCCCCGCACGTCGTCCACGCCGACGGCCGCGAGGTTCTCGACCACGCGGTCGGCGTCGGCCACGTCTTCGGCCGGGTGGCTGGTGGTGA
>Ga0209928_1000204_pt1 | contig 13487 bp, 12 predicted proteins | sample SalPonF2_B_D2_MG_FD_185727 | JGI IMG/M metagenome (GOLD analysis project Ga0209928, IMG submission 185727) | Salt pond soil microbial communities from South San Francisco under conditions of wetland restoration - Salt Pond MetaG SF2_B_D2_MG... ...
TCAGTCACAGGGATTCAATTTAAGTTGTGATATCGTCCGAATGGCAGAGGCCAGAGGTCCCCAGTTAAATTCGCTGCGCCTTTGTTAAATACGCTTTGCTGTCATTATCATGAATTAAACTTGGCGAACTTGTCTTCTTCGAAGAATTTAACGGGGCAAGCAGGGATCAGAGATCAGGTAGAAAAAAGAAAGCCCGCCAAACAAACGGCTGATAAAAACAATTCCTTCCTGGATTCCTCTTTTACCTTAAAAATTATCCTGCCGGCAAAGATGCTTCCCAAAACCTTGCACAATATTATGTGCACGTATGCCTTGTTTTCTGTGCATGATCATTTTTTCTCTCTTAAACCATAAGACAGCAAATACTCCCAAAAGTATATGAATTCAATCATATAGGATGAAGTTTACCCGTTCAGCAGGATTGGCACGGATATTGAAATCCAGATCATGAGCAAACCAACATGGGGAGGGTTGGAGCTCGGAGGTCAGAAGTCAGACATCAGAGATCAGAGGTCAGGAATCAGGGAGAATAAAAGAAAGCCCGGCAACCAGAAGTGTTGAACCAGATACTCCACTGCTTGCCTGTCACAATGTGTCATTTCTGCAACATTCTTGACAGCTTAGGCTAAATATGCGAAAAAACATATGATTTAAAATAGTTGCTTTCAACCCTAAACAAGGGAGAGCATTTGATGGTAAAAAGAACCCCATTTCTCACATAGAGAGCTGGGGTTTTGTATTTTTACGAAGGCCGATTAGATATCACAACACCAGCCATAGCCCAAATACTGGATTATTGTTTTAATTAAAATATATAATGTTGAGCCCGTTGGTGGAATCCAATGAACCAATGGACGTCCCTGAAATCTCCACTGAAAATCCATGCTTATTAGCCATTTGAAATAATTAACACGTTGTGTTAACTTTTTTATTGCAATTTGTTCGATATGGTAATATACTTTAGAACAAAAAGGTTGCAGAAAATCTGCAACCATACAAATGAATCCATCAAAAAACTCGGTCCGAAAATGACCCGGAAACTACAACAGCGATTGATGGAATTAAAAGCTGCCCCCTTTTTGGATGACATTTCAAAGGTACCGCCTCCTCGATGCCATCCATTATCAGGTGATCGTGATGGGCAGTTATCCGTCGATCTCGAACATCCGTATCGGCTTCTGTTTATTCCTGCAAACGATCCAATACCACTTACACAAGATGGAGGGTTGGATTGGACAAAGGTTACCGAAATCGAAATTGTCGAGATAACCGACACACATTAAACAAAGGAGTATAAATATCATGTTGACGGCAAAAAAACTTTACGGGTTTGAGCCTGATTACGCGATTTCTCCGGGAGAAACACTTAAAGAGGTCATGGAATCACTGAATATGGCTCAGAAAGAACTGGCCATTCGCACCGGCCTGACTGTTCAGTCGCTCAACCGCATTTTCAAAGGAGACCAGCCCATTTCGTACGAAACTGCCAACAAGCTTGAATTGGCCACCGGTGTTCCGGCACGCATGTGGAACAATCTGGAGGCACAATATCGGGAACAGTTGGCTAAAGCTAAAGAACGAAAGCAGCTTGAAACCGATCTCGATTGGTTGAAGACGATTCCCACCCAAGAACTTATCCAGCGCAACGCGATTGGATCCCAAAAAGACAAAGTGCTACTTTTAAGAGAAACACTAAAATTCTACGGGTTGAGCAGTGTGTCAGCATGGAGAAATATCTGGACAGAACCGGCGGTAGCAGCGCGACGCTCACAGTGTTTTGAGACCCGTCCTGGTCCGGCATCGGCATGGATCAGGTTAGGAGAAATCCAGGCATACCGGATTGATTGTCAGCCTTTTGATAAAAACAATTTCATCCGGGCCGTAAAAAAGATTCGCTTGCTGACAGTCAAGAGCCCCGAAGAATTTATTCCCGAAACAATTCAGATTTGCGCAGATTCCGGTGTTGCCCTGGCGCTGGTTCGGGAAATGAAAAAAGTACCCTGGCATGGGGCAACAAAATGGCTGTCAGCGTCAAAGGCAATGATTCTGCTCAATCTTCGCGGCAAGATGGAGGATCAGTTCTGGTTTTCTTTTTTTCATGAAGCCGGTCACGTTCTTTACGACAGCAAAAAGGACCTTTATATCAACGATGGGACTATCGATGATCCACGCGAACACAAAGCTAATGAATTTGCAGCAAACATCTTAATCCCTCGTCATCGAGATCCGGAAATTGCATTATTTCGAGCAAAAGAAGAGGTAATTCGTCTGGCAGATGAACTTAAAATTTCACCGGGGATTGTCGCAGGGCGTTTTCAGCATCTAACCCAAAATTGGAGCTATTTCAACGGACTTAAACGAAAGTTTCAATGGAGCAAATAGTAGGGCAAAAACGGAGCCCTTTTTTATAATAAAATGGGCATATGGATAAAGCGTTGGCTAAGGAAAGATCACGAAGTCAAAAATGCCCATATCGGCAACTTGCAACCAAAGAATTGATACCTTTTATCGCTTACGCAGCGTAAGCTGCTGAGGGTTTTCCCATCGCCGCCGTCCCTGCCCTGTTAAATCTGAAAGCCATTTAACCGGGGTCAGTGGCGATGGGAAATATTTTCATCTCCGCGAACTCTGCTTGCCCTGTGAAATTCACGATAGTGAAGAGCAAGGCTCATTTCACCGGGTTGCCTCGAATGAGCGAAGCGAACCCCGCTTAAAGCGGGACAAGTGCGCGGTGAATATAAACTTACAAACCTGCATAGCGTGGCTGGGAATTGGAAAGAAATTGAAAGATATAAGCGGGAAAAGTAATAAAGAATAAAACATAATATCACAACTCGGGCAAAACTTGTGTTTATGGCAAACAAACACAAGTTTGATTTCGGTTCGAAATCTTCAATTTTCGATAATTGAGAGTTCAGGAACCACAGCACTCATTGACAACAATATACAGCGCTTAAAGCCATTGCATTTGCTGCTGGTATCTTAATATTTGAATCTTGCATAAACAATCTTAAGATATTAAATATAATATAATAATTTTAGAATTACTATGGGTCATCTCTAATTTACCATAAAAATTGATCTGGCCAAAACCGAGCATATTATGCAGACTTATTCCCGCTTTTACTGCGGAAAAAGGAGCTTGTAACATGAAGCGCCTGTTTAGAATTATCCCAAAAAATGTACAGGCGACGGTTCTGTTACGCTATTTCGGATTTTTTAAAATTCCGTTGTTATTTTTTGTAAAACCTTCTGTCATTGAGATATCTAATAGCAGAGCAATAGTGAGTATTCCTCTGCGCCGGAAGACAAGAAATCATTTGAATTCAATGTACTTTGGCGCCCTGGCAATCGGAGCTGATTGTGCGGCAGGGCTGATCGCCATGAAGCTTATACGACGGAGTGCCAAGGATATATCTTTAATTTTTAAAAGCATGGACGCAGAGTTTTTCAAACGCGCAGAAGGCGATGTACATTTTACTTGTGATCAAGGCCACGAGATTTCCAAATTAGTTGCTGATGCCATCAAGTCAGCTGAGAGAGTCGAATCCCCAGTTAATGTTATCGCTAGGGTTCCCGACAAGTTTGGAGAGGAACCGGTAGCCAGGTTTACTTTAGTACTATCTCTTAAGAAAAAGTCATAGATTGAAAAGTAATTCTTTAAAGAAAGAATAGCAAGAGTCGGTGGCGATGGATTCCTTAGAAACAGATTTCACAAAACAGTTTGATTTAAGATATCCTATAATTTGTGCTCCCATGTTTCTTGTGAGCTCAGTTAAAATGGTGGTTAGTGCAAGTGAGGCAGGAGGATTGGGAACCTTTCCAGCCCTAAATTACCGTCCCATTGAAAAATATCGTCAAGTCATCAGAGAGATAAAAGGTCTGACCACAAAACCTTTTGGAATTAACATTATCGTTCAAAAGTCTAACAAATACCAGTATGAACAAATCGATCATGCGCTTGATGAGAGGACCCCCTTAATCATAACGTCTTTGGGAAATCCAAAGGAGGTGATTCGGCTATCGCATCAAGTGGGAACCAAAGTTTATTGTGATGTAGTGGGATTTGAGCATGCAAAGAAGGTCGCTGATTTGGGGGCTGATGGGCTCATAGCGGTGGCCTTTGGTGCTGGTGGTCATGCAGGAGAGATTTCGCCTTTAGCCCTTATTCCTAATTTAGCGAGAATGATTAAATTGCCGATCGTTGCCGCAGGCAGTATTGTAGATGGAGCTGGACTGGCGGCAGCGTTTGCCTTAGGAGCTTCTGCGGTCTATATGGGAACACGTTTTATTGCCTCGAAAGAAGCAGAAGTCGCAGAAAAATACAAAAACACAATTGTTGGTGCAGTGTGTGAAGATATCGTAAATACTGACAGAGTAGATGGATTCCCCGGCAATTTTATACGAACTAAAGAACTGGAGGCCCTGGGTCTGGAGAAGGGGTTGATTGAAGAAATACTCACAAAAAACAAAAGAATTAAACGATTTGTTTCACTCAGTCGCGCTGCACGCGCTCTATTTGGTTCGATGGATTCGAAGGCTTCTTATAAAACCGTCTATTCAGCAGGTCATGGAGTTGGCCTTATAGATAAGGTTTTATCGATTCAAGAGATAATGGAAATAACCGTAAAGGAATACAAAAAAATTAAAGCACAATTACCTTAGCATGGAAAATACCGCCATTGTGTGTCTTTTGCCTATATGATATCCTCTTTAATAGCGGCAAATCCATTTTAATGGGTTTGCCTTTTTTATTTTTTATGGATTTTACGATATATGTAATTGTTATAAACTCGATTCGGTTTGCTGTTTGGCAAGATATCTGCAATTACCAACCCCCTCTTTTTCTATCGATTTATCCCACTAATCAACACCACAAAGTAACATATAAATGTTTGAAATCTTGAATATTTTATTATTTGACATAAAACCATCTTTATAATACTTGATTAATATAGATTCTTTTTTGAAATCCGACCTGCACTCGAATCGATTTCCATTGTGAAACACTTCTTATTCTGCTGGTCTCGCTCTCTATTTGGCCTAAGAAGCTTCCACAACAACCTGTTATTTTTACAAACATCTTTCAAAAAGCAGGCCTTCATCAACTCAAAGCATTAGGAAGGTGCTCTCATGACCACACAAGACTTCAAACGTAAGCTTACCGCTATCCTCAGTGCCGATGTCGAAGGCTATAGCTTACTCATGAGAGATGACGAAGAAGCAACCGTCCGCACACTGACCACTTACCGTAAGGCAGTAACGAAACTTATACAGCAGTTTAGAGGCAGATTGGTCGATGCCACTGGTGATAATTTTCTATCGGAATTTACCAGTGTTGTGGATGCGGTGAATTGCGCTGTAGAGATTCAAAGAGAGCTTGGTGAACGGAATATCGAGTTGTCTGAAAATCGGAGAATGCAATTTCGTATTGGCATCAACCTTGGAGATGTTGTTGAGGAGGGAGAAAGGATTTACGGGGATGGTGTCAACATCGCAGCTCGAATGGAAGGTCTGGCTGAAGGTGGAGGCATTTGCATTTCTGGCAAAGTCTATGAAGAGGTTAAGAATAAATTAGGGCTCGAATACGAATACCTTGGAGAGCAAGAAGTTAAGAATATCCCAGAGCCAGTGCGAGCTTATCGGGTTCTATCTTTTCCAGGTGCCGCTGCCCACAGAGTGATCAAAGCAAAAAAGGCTGTTAGTAAGACATGGCGCAATGTCGCTGTGATCGTAGCGGCTCTTCTGGTTTCAGGGTTTGTTTTGGCGATCTTGAACTTTTACCTTCATCCCACCCCTCCGGTTGAAGTCGCCTCTGTAAAAAAGATGTCATTTCCACTGCCTGACAAACCCTCTATAGCCGTGCTGCCATTCGACAATCTGAGCGGTGATGCATCGCAGGACTATTTCAGCGACGGGATTACGGAGAGCATCATCACAGCGCTCTCCAACGTGTCAAATCTTTTTGTGATCGCCCGTAACTCGACCTTCACCTATAAAGGAAAGCCAGTGAAAGTACAGCAGGTGGCCGAGGAGCTTGGGGTACGCTACGTGCTCGAAGGAAGCGTTCAGAGGTCTGAAGATCGCGTTAGGGTTTCAGCACAACTCATTGATGCCATAACGGGGCACCACCTATGGGCAGAGAACTATGATCGCGAACTTGATGATATTTTTGCTTTGCAGGATGACATCACAGAACACGTTACAATGGCCCTCCAAGTGGAGCTAACGGAAGGAGAGCAAGCCCGCATCCGGCGCAGACATATAGAAAACAAAGAGGCTTATGAGTATTTCTTGCACGGACTAGAGGTTTATCGACCCTTTACAAAGGAGGCTAATGCCCAGGCACGGAAGATATTCGAAAAAACCGTCGCATTGGATCCAAACTCTACACTGGGATGGTGTTTTATTGGGTGGACCCATTATCGCGACGGGCGTTTTGGATGGACTGACACCCCAAACAATTCTCTGGCACTTGCAGAAGATCTGGCGCATAAGGTTCTGGCTATGGATGACTCAATGGCAGAGGCTTACTCCATGTTGAGTTTAGTCTATATGGCCAGAAAACAACATGATAAAGCAGTGGCTTATGGTGAGAAAGTACTATCCCTCGCCCCAAACTTCGCTAGCATGATAGCCAATACAGCAGTGATTTTTTTCTACTCGGGCAGACCGGAGGAAGCGATTGAACTGGTGAAGAAGGCGATGCGGCTTAGCCCTTATTACCCCTCTTGGTATTTGCCAATTTTGGGCCTTTCCTACCGATTGACAGGGCAATACGAGGAGGCTATTTCAGCGCTGGAAGGATGGCGTGACCGCAAGGCTAAAGGGATGCTTCCCCATATCGTTCTTGCATTTACCTACGTTGAGGAAGGTCGAGAGGAAGATGCTCAGGCCTCGGTTGCGGAGGCTCTTAAACAAAATCCCAAAGCCTCGATAAAGGGATATGCGGCGACAATTCCCTATAAAGACCCAGCCGAAATCGAACGGATCAAAGACTCGCTTCGAAAAGCTGGGCTACCTGAAACACCGGCGCTACCATTGCCAGATAAACCCTCTATTGCTGTGTTACCTTTTGAAAATATGAGTGACGATCCAAAGCAGGAATATTTCAGCGACGGATTAACAGAAGAAATCATTACAGCGCTTTCAAAGGTGCGGCAACTTTTTGTGATCGCACGTAATTCAACCTTCACTTATAAAGGAAAGCCTGTAAAAGTACAGCAAGTAAGTAGAGAATTAGGCGTCCGATATATTTTGGAAGGTAGCGTTAGAAAGTCTGACGAGCAGATACGAATTACGGCCCAGCTTATTGATGCCACCACAGGGAATCATTTATGGGCGGAACGGTATGACCGAAATCTGAGCGACATATTTGCTCTTCAAGACGAGATCACGAAAAAAATCATCACGGCCATGCAGGTAAAGCTGACGGAGGGCGAGCAAGTCCGAGCAGCTGCAAAAGGCACAAATAACCTTGAGGCATATCTGAAGTACCTGCAGGCGCATGAGCTTATTAACCGGTTCAATATAGAGAGTATTGCATTGGGAAAGCAATTAGCAGAGGAAGCCATTACTTTAGATCCAGAGTATGCCTCGGCATACTTTGCTCTGGGTAAAACCCATGAGTTGGACGCCTGGCTTGGATCCAGCAAATCTCCCAAGGCTTCTATAGCGAAGGCTATGGAATTAGTGCAGAAGGCTATTGTCTTGGATGACACTTATGCTGAAGCCCACGCCCTCTTAGGCTATCTATTTTCAATGACAAGGCAGCATGATAAGGCCGTTGCTCTGGGGGAGAAGGCTGTCACCCTTAACCCCAATTCAGCTGAATCACATATGAGATATGGTAAGATACTTACTTTCGCTGGCAGGTACGAGGAATCCATTCCGGAATTAAAGAAAGCGATACGTCTTAATCCTATCCCGCCGAACTTGTATTTATACAGTTTAGGAATTTCTTACTGTTGGACGGGGCAATACGAGGAGGCAATAACATGGTGTGAAAAAGCAGTCAGTCGAGAGCCAAATTCTTTTTTTGCCCGCTTGTTTATGGCCTCGACTTATAGTTTTGCAGGACGAGATGAGGAAGCTCGAGCTGAGGCCGCTGAAGCGCTTAGGATAAATCCCAAGTTTTCTTTAAAGAAATGGGAAAAGAGAGTCACATATAAGAATAAAGAGGATGCAGAGCGAGGTATTAGAGCGCTACGCAAAGCGGGGCTGAAGTGATGAGAAACAAGCAACTTCGATTAGAGTGAAAAATAGCAGTTAATTTTTATTAAGCGAATTTTGTAGATAATTGTCACGATCATACGAATAGGTTAACCTGTGATACGTAATAGAAACCACACGGATTTGACCTATTCCAATATTTTGGATATCTCCAACTTATCGACCAAAATTAGAGGCTCAAAAAACCTGTGATATCATCCATCTCAGTTCTTAGGGCTGAATTGCATGTTACTGCGATTTATCTTTCAGTCACAGGGATTCAATTTAAGTTGTGTGAATTCAAATCATAAGTGCAACATCATTTTTTCTCTCTTAAACCATAAGACAGCAAATACTCCCAAAAGTATATGAATTCAATCGTATAGGATGAAGTTTACCTGTTCAGCAGGATTGGCACGGATATTGATTATCTAGATCATAAGCAAACCAACATAGGGAGGATTGGAGCTCGGAGGTCCCCAGTTAAATGCGCTGCGCCTTTGTTAAATACGCTTTGCTGTCATTATCATGAATTAAACTTGGCGAGCTTATCTTCTTCGAAGAATTTAACGGGGCAAGCAGAGGTCGGAAGTCAGAGGAAGAGGGAAGATGAGAAGATAAGAAGGTGAGAAGTTAAGCCCGCCAACCAGAAGTGTTGAACCGGATACTCCAGTCCTTACTTGCCACAATGTATCATTTCTGCAACATCCTTGACAACTTGGGTTAAATATGCGAAAAAACATGTGATTTAAAATAATTGCTTTCAACTCTAAACAAGGGAGAGCATTTAATGGTAAAAAAGACCCCATTTCTCACAAAGCGAGGTGGGGTTTTGTTTTTGAGTTGATAGGAATTAGATATCTGGAATTCACTCTCTTTATATTCTGATTGGAAGACGTTTTTCCCAGTTTTAATGAAAGCCGAAATTTCGGTTAGTAAATAATATCAAGATGCTTCTGGATAACATTACAGATTGCATGTTATGCAGAAACTTTTTAATTCTAATAGCCAAGAAAAAAAACTGCACAATCACTGGTTCGTTCTCATTATAAATAAATGGCAATATTGTAGAATAGGAGTTTAATAAAAAATGAAAAATAATAAACAATTTAGCATTCATTTTAAATGGATAGGTGCTGCCACGTGGGTGCTTAATATTAATAATTTAAAGATAGCATGTGATCCTGTTTTATGCCCAAAAGATACTGTGCAGATATATGGCCCGGGGCTCAAGAGCAAAAGACTAACAGAACCGGTATTTGATGAAGACGATTTCAAAAATATTGATATATGGCTAATCTCACATGAACATGAAGACCATTTAGATAAGCATGGCCTGTTAAAAATAGATCCGGAAGCAATTATTGTTGCCAATAAAAAAGCGAAAAGAATTTTGCAGGAAATTCGTCCAAATAATTTGAATATTGTTCGATGTGGTCAAGTATTATCATATGAAATAGATGGATTGTCTATTGAAATAAAGGCTATGCCTACGGTGCATGCTAGTAACCCCTTCATGGCTTTTCTTCTTGGTGGTGGCAATGGTTATTGGCTTAATATAAAGAAAAAAAATGCTGTTTTAAAAATATATGTTTCTGGTGATACAATTAGCCATAAGAAAGTCATCAAGGCCTTACACGGTCATAAGGCGGATATATTAATACCGAATGTTGGAGCGCCTTATCAAAATGCTTTTGGCGGTCCGTTTACATTCACGGTAAAAACTTTGCAATCGATAGTTGATACGATAAAGCCTGATATAATTTTTCCAGTTCATTTTGGAACTTTTTCGCATTTTCGTGAGACGAGTTCGACAATTAAAGCGTGGACTGACGAAAGGGTAAAAATATTTGTTGAAGGTGATTGCTTTCAAAATTGAGAGCAAACAAACGGGTCAACTTGACGCCGGTTAATCTGTCGGTTTCCACCAAGTTTTAGGCGGCGCAAGTTATCCATGCGTTAGCATTACTCGAAAAAAATGAAACAAACTAAATACACAGAAGATTTCCAGATTTCTCAACCAGTAGAGATTTTGTTTCCACTATTCAGTGCTGAAGGTGAAAAACATTGGGTCCCAGGTTGGGATTACAAAAACATTATGGGAGCCACCGAGCTTCACGAAGATTATATTTTTGTAACCGAGAATCATGATCACGCAGCAAGCGATGCTATCTGGCTGGTAAAGAGACACGATCCAAGTTCATATTTTGTTGAATTCTATAAAGTCGAGCCGGAGGAAAAAGTAGGCATCATTACGGTGAAATGCAATCCGATCTCGAAATCAGAAACAAACGTAAGTGTTTCTTACGAGTACATTGCTTTAAGTGAAAAAGGGCGCGAGTTTGTTGCTAATTTTACAAGTGAGAAATACAAGGAATTTATTGGAGAGTGGAAACGGTTGTTGGAGAAATATTTCAATGCGTAATGCTAATCGGGTAGCCGGGGGTCTTTCTCCCCCAGCCCCCACACCACCCCCGATAAATCGGGATTTTCAACAGGCAAGCGGGTCTACCACAGGCATTTCCTTCGGTCACGCACCGGGCGGTTCACTTAAATTACCGGACCGTAGTTGGGTAATGGATGTTCACCCACAGTTCTTTGACAGATAGCAAACCTTGATCCTTAAGCCATTGATTCGTCATGCCGATTTGAGTGGCTAATGTTCGGGCGCATTTCCACGGGCCTTTACGGGAAAAGCTCATGGGAATGGCCACATTCGGATGGGTTCCCATTTTCAGAAGATTACGAATCCGGGTGCGGACATAACGCCATCGTTTCCAATAGCACATTCGTACCCGTCGCCGGAGGCAGTGATCGATTTCAGGTATCGGGCGATAATACTCCGATATGCCGAAGTAGTTCATCCAGCCCCGAAGGTATTGCGCGATCTTCTTCATACGGTATTCCATAGACACAAACCAACTTCGACCGGTCAGTCTTTTGATTATCCATTTAAATTGATGGAAAGCCTTATCTGACCACCGAATTTTGGTTCCTTTGAAAGTGAACCCCAGAAAGTCCGTGTCATCCGTTTTCGCCACCCGGCTTTTCTTCTTGTTGACCTTGAGTTAACTGCGTGTATGTTCTCATAAGTGCTCCTTTTGCTTGGCGGTTTAAGGAACATTGAGTATACCGCAGTTAACTCATTCCTTCACCTCCAAATAGTGTTGCACTTATGATTTGAATTCACAACCTTTTTAGGTCCTATTTTAGGCTTCTTTAGATGTTATTTTAAATGGTTACCGTGGCCCGACCCCAAATTCTCCTCATTTCATTGTCCTTTTTTGACTTGCCTATTTTTTCTCCACTTTTTGCTTCATTAAATGTTTGTAAAACTTGTCGAAATATTACACTAATTTCAAAGAAATTGTCACTTTTTCATCTCATACCTGTTATCTGGGGAATCTTATATTTAGATTAACCACCTGTAATTTAATTGATTTCATCTATTTCTGAAATGGTATTTTAAATTTTGCACGATTTTTGCATTTCAAAATACCGACAATAATTTTGATTAAAAATATCGTTGGTGTGCTTAGATATAAAGAGGTTAAAGTATAATGGAGGCAGAAAATGATGATATTTTCCCGATTGTTTATTTTACTATTTCTTTTTACATTATTAGGATGTGGCTCTGGCGGTTATAATTTGAATCAACAAATAGAAATGGGACCGTTTGTATTTGAAGTTTCAGGGGCATCTGAGGGATTCGACTATTTTAATAACAGTGAAAGGTACAAAAAAATTTATGTTGACCTCCTGCTTGATACTGAAAAATGCGCGGAAACGAACATTAAATTTGACGATTTTATGAATGGTAAGTCTAAAGGGAAAAGGTTGATCATATTTCCTGCCATGAAAATTAAGGATAAAAGCGGGGCTAAATTTGATGGCATGAATGTAAAAAGGGTTGGTGGAGATACAAGATGGAGAGCAGAATTTTGGCTAATAATTCATAGCCGTGGAATTAAAAGCAGGCTTGACTATCTTGATCGAACTACATCTGATTTTAATTTGATTATCAAAAATCCTGACCGGCGAAAAGGGCAGCCCAGCATCGTTGACATCAAGCTTAGCTAAAAGTTCACCATCTCTTCAATTTTTTCAATAAAATGCAAGAAGTGTCATCACGCAATAACTTATACGGCATTATTTCTCTGGTTTTAGGCTTAACCGCGATCTCGGTGACAGGAGGTTTTTTCTGTTTGAACTCTGGCTTCACTCCGGTAGGGCCGCCTTTAAGCGATCCCACTACTGAACATTATTTATTCCTGGTATACGCTATATTTGCTTATTTGTTCCAATTCGGGACACCTTTGCTCTGTGGTGGAGCATATTTATTTTGGTTATCCTCTAAAAGCTCTACGCTGGGTAGAATTGGTATGGCCTTAGCTACTTTGTCCATTCTGATTTACATTCTTACAATTCGGGCTTGTTTTCGGCTTATTTCGTAGCGATTTAGAAGGAACAATATCGGCGATAAGCCCCTCTCCAATTCATTATATCATTAGGATAATTCTGTGATAACTGGTACCTGGTGACATAAAAATACCCATCGAAATTAAAGATGAATCAGGAGATACAGTGTTAAAGGCAACGATATTGTTTTATATTAGTGAACGTCCAGTTAAATGAAATGACAACTCTTCGATAAAATATCAGATTTGAATCTATATATCCACTTAACCAATGGCTGGAGGCTGATTGAGATTTCTCTTTAAAATCTTTAATCCAAGAATTGTGCTTTCTGCAATGTATCCAAAATCTTAACAGGGTGTTCTTAACCTGTGATATCGTTTTTAATAGAGGCAGATCCATTTTTTGGGGTTTGCCTTTTTCGTTTTTTGAGACAAACTCCATCATCTGCTCACAATTAACTCCTATAGTCTTTCCAATAAAAACATAGATTTCACCCCATATATTGATTATTTTTTACTTGACATAGAATATATATTATTTTAGACAATTTTTAAGGGTTGGTTAGTTCAGCTCGACCTAAAAGATATGCTAAACAACATTTAAGGAGACTATTGTACGTGGCTAGGGCCTCGTAGGACTGTCAACCTTTCTTCATAATTCCTCGAAAGGGCGATTCAACAGAATCGCCCTTTTTCATTAACACTCTATCAAACCCGCCCTTTTTGCTTTTTGAGGATTTTGCAATATATGCAATCAACACTAATTGACGTTGGTTTGAGGATATGGAGAGTTATCTTCAATTTTTACCAACAATTGGATAAAATTTATTGCTGAAGGTGTGAAAATATTGTACGTTA
>Ga0209928_1000208_pt1 | contig 13352 bp, 14 predicted proteins | sample SalPonF2_B_D2_MG_FD_185727 | JGI IMG/M metagenome (GOLD analysis project Ga0209928, IMG submission 185727) | Salt pond soil microbial communities from South San Francisco under conditions of wetland restoration - Salt Pond MetaG SF2_B_D2_MG... ...
TTGGGTTTCGGATCCGCTTCGACTCGCGTCTTTCCGCCCGGGAATCGGGCGACGTTCGTCGAGCCATCCGCGTAGGTGACCACCACGTAGAGATAGTGCGTTCCCGGCTGCCAGTGCACCCGCCGATGGAGCCGGTACTCGAGCTTTTGACCGTCTATCCACCAGGTCTCGTGGACGATGTCGCTTACGTTCCGGACGGTGTATGCGAGATCGTACGCACCGATGAGCGGAGTCGCCCCGGTCACCAGACGGGGTCCTTCGACGGTCGGCGAGTTCCGCGCGGCGAGCGTCGCTCCAGCGCCGTTCTGTCCGCCGGGACCGGTCCGATTGGGTGCCGGCTGCGGCTGGACGTCGACGCCGAGCGAGCCCGTCGCCTTCTGGCCGTCCGAATCAGTCACCGTGGCGACCACCAGGTGGTTTCCCGGACGACCGAACGTTCGCGTGAGCGCCGTGCGGGTCGTCCGGCCGCTGACGTTCTCGGTCGTGACCGGCGTTCCGTCTACGATCCAGGTGAGCGTCTGTAGCGGCGCGGTTCCCCGGTCGATCGTAGCAGTGTAGACGGTCGGCTGTCCGACGGTCGCGTTCGTCGGGCCACCGACCGTGATCGAGGGCTTCTCCCCGGGCGTCACCGTGACGAACAGCGTGTCGCTCGCGCTGACCCCACGGTCGTCCGTGACGGTTACCGTCACCTCGTAGACCCCGGTCTGTGCCGCCTTGAAGTGAGTGCGGGCGCAGTCCACGCAGGCGGGAGAAGTCACGGTGTCGTCAGGTCCCTGGATGGTCCAGTTGTACGCCGAGATGGATCCGTCGGGGTCCCGTGACCCCGTTGCGTCGAGGTAGACCGTTGTTCCCCTCGCGACAGTCTGGTCGAGTCCGGCGTCGGCGAGCGGGGGTTGATTGGCGGAGACCGGGAGGGGGGTTGCTGCGAGGACCAGCAGTACGGTGGCGAGGAGCGCGAGCGAATTTCTCATCGACTTGAGCAAAATTTTGTCCACCTATAGTTTAAAAAATTAATGGATGGGAGGACGGCCAAGAGGGGCTTCTACACGGTTTTTCCGGACAGATGGCGGTCGCTCGTGGCTCCTTCCTCGGGCGAACGCGGCGCATTCAATCACAATTATTGCCCGTTCTTCATTATCATTCCTTGCTAATGAATGGCAAACGGTTTTTACCTCCCCCGCACAAATCTCAAGATAGCGGTCCGACAGGGCCACGGAGCTTGAATATGACTGACGACGAACTCATCTGGCGAATCGCGGGAGGCTCCGGTGACGGTGTCGACTCGACGAGCCAGAACTTCACGAAGGCGTTGATGCGTTCCGGACTGGACGTATTCACGCATCGCCACTACCCGTCTCGCATCCGCGGGGGCCACACGTACGTCGAGATCCGTGCGGCCGACCACCCCGTGAAATCGCGAGGTGATGGCTACAACTTCCTGCTGGCGCTGGGCGACAGCTTCGCCCGGAACCCGCAGGACGAGGCGTACTACGGCGTCGAGGAGATCAAGCCGCTGTCCGAGAACCTGGACGACCTCCGCGAGGGCGGCGTCATCATCTACGACGAGGGCCTACTCGACATCGAGGAGGTCGAGGACTTCGACGAGCGGGTCGAAGCCCACGACTGGCACGTCTATCCGCTCGACCTCCGCGGTCTCGCCAAGGAGCACGGCCGGGAGGTCATGCGGAACACGGCGGGTGTCGGCGCGACCGCCGCGCTGCTGGAGATGGACCTCGACCGCATCGAGGAGCTGATGGAGGACGCGATGAGCGGCGAGGTGCTCGAGCAGAACCTCACCATCCTCCGCGAGTCATACGAGACCGTCACCGAGGAGTACGAGTTCACCCACGACCTGCGCATCCCCGAGGGCGAACACGACGAAGAGCAGGTGCTCATCTCGGGCAGTCACGGCATCGCCTACGGCGCCATCGACGAGGGCTGCCGGTTCATCGCGGGCTACCCGATGACCCCGTGGACGGACGTGTTCACCATCATGTCCCAGAACCTGCCGGAGATCGGCGGCATCCACGAGCAGGTCGAAGACGAGATCGCCGCGGCGGCGCTTGCCATCGGGGCCAGTCACGCGGGCGCGAAAGCGATGTCCGGGTCGTCCGGCGGCGGATTCGCGCTCATGTCGGAGCCACTCGGCCTCGCCGAGATCACCGAGACGCCCCTCGTACTCGTCGAGGCGACGCGTGCCGGCCCCTCGACTGGGATGCCGACCAAGCCCGAGCAGGGCGACATCGAACACGTCCTCTTCACGAGCCAGGGCGACTCGAACCGCGTGGTGTTCGCGCCGGGCGACCCAGCCGAGTGCTACGAGGTGACCCGCCGGGCGTTCCAGATCGCCTGGGACTACCAGATCCCGACCATCGTCGTCTACGACCAGAAGCTCTCCGGCGAGTACCGCAACGTGCCCGCGAGCTTCTTCGACCGCGAGCCCAACCCCAGTCTCGGGGCCACGCTCACGGAAGAAGAGTTAGCCGACGCGCCCCACGACCCGACGGGGACGTTCTCGCGCTACCGGTACGACACCGAGAACGGCGTCAGCCCGCGGTCGGTCCCGGGCCAGAAGGACGGGCACTTCCTCGCCTCCGGGAACGAGCACAACGAGCAGGGCCACATCAGCGAGGACCCGACGAACCGCGTCCTCCAGATGGACCGGCGCCAGCAGAAGCTCGCGTCCATCCGGACGGATCTCGACGAGGAGGGAAGTCTGCAGACCTACTACGGGCCCGACGATGCCGACTACGGCATCATCACGTTCGGCAGCCAGCAGGGGACCGTCGAGGAGGCCGTCGAGCGCCTCAACGAGGGTGGCCAAGCGGTCCGCGCGCTCAGCGTGACCGAACTGGAGCCGCTCCCCGAGACCGAGATCGTGGAGTTCCTCGACGGCGTCGACGAGGCGCTCGTCGTCGAGATGAACGCGACCGGACAGCTCCGTGGCCACATCCAGCGCCACCTCGGCACCGGCGGCGAGAAGCTCACGAGCCTGCTCAAGTACAACGGCAACCCGTTCGAACCGCACGAGATCGTCGAGGGCGTCGAGCTCCGGCTGACCGGCAGTGCCGACCAGCCGACCGCCCAGACCAGAATCGAACCGGCAGCGGGGGACTGACGAGGTGACAGCACAATGAGCACGTTCAGCGCAATCGGCGAACAGCGGGAGGTCGACCGAAACGAGTTCACTCCCGGCATCGAACCCCAACCGACCTGGTGTCCCGGCTGTGGCGACTTCGGCGTCCTCAAGGCGCTGAAAGGCGCGATGGCCGACGTCGACCGGAACCCCGACGAGGTCCTGCTGGTGACGGGCATCGGCTGCTCCGGGAAGCTCTCGAGCTACTTCAACAGCTACGGCTTCCACTCGATCCACGGGCGCTCGCTGCCCGTGGCCCGCGCGGCCAAGCTCGCCAACCCCGAACTCGAGGTCGTCGCGGCGGGCGGCGACGGCGACGGCTACGGCATCGGTGGGAATCACTTCATGCACTCGGCCCGCGAGAACCACGACATCGTCTACATCGTGTTCAACAACGAGGTCTTCGGGCTCACCAAGGGCCAGGCGTCGCCCACCTCGCCGAAGGGTCACAAGTCGAAGACCCAGCCGAAGGGCAACGCCAAGGACCCCGTCCGGCCGCTCTCGATGGCGCTGGCCGCCGGGGCCTCCTACGTGGCCCGCACGGCCGCGGTCAACCCGAACCAGGCCCAGGAGATCCTCGTCGAGGCCATCGAACACGACGGCTTCGCGCACATCGATTTCCTGACCCAGTGTCCGACCTGGAACAAGGACGCACGCCAGTACGTCCCCTACGTGGACGTCCAGGACTCCGAGGACTACGACTTCGACGTCACCGACCGCCGCGAGGCGGCCGAGATGATGCACGAGACCGAGGAGGCCCTCTACGAGGGCACCGTCCTCACCGGGCGCTACTACCGGGACGAGAACCGCAAGTCCTACCAGCAGGAAAAAAGGGCGATCGGCGAGCTCCCCGAGACGCCGCTCGCCGGGCGCTACTTCGACGAGGGCGCGGAGTGGGAGCGCTCCTACGACTTCCTCGACCGGCACCGCTGACACGTTTTCCGATTCGGAAGATATTTTTTGCCGTGTGACAAAAACGCCGCTGTGAGTAGCGACTCGACCGCGGACCGCATCCTGTCCGCGCTGGAGGAAAACGCCCAGGCGTCCTACGCGGAGATCGCCGCGGCGGCAGACGTCTCGAAGCCCACCGTCCGCAAGTACATAAACCGGATGGAACAGGAGGGCGTCATCGTCGGCTACTCCGCGGACGTCGACCCCAAGAAGCTCTCGAGTCAGAGCATCGCGCTGGTCGGCATCGACGTGGCGAGCGAGCGCTACGTCGAGGCGACCCGCCAGCTCAAGGACCTCGACGCGGTCCGCTCGCTTTACACCTCCAGCGGCGACCACATGCTGATGGCCGAGGTCCGCGCCGCGGACGGCGACGGCCTCGGCGCGGTCATCAGCAACGACATCCTCTCCATCGACGGCGTCACCGCCGCACACCCCTCGTTCCTCCAGGAACGGCTGAAATGACCGCCGGCTGGTGGACGTCGGGACGAGTGTCGGCTTTCACCCCTCGCGGTCGAGGGGCGACGGGCCTTATTTGAGCTGTCCAGCCGGCCGCTCCTCTACGGTCTCCAGCAGCGAGTCAATTCGGCGGCCCGCCTCGGCGATGTTCTCCTGGGTCGTCGCGTAGGAGATCCGCAACGCGTCGGCCGCGTTCTCGCCGAAGTCCGGGCCCGGCGTCATCGCCACGCCGGCGTCCTCCAAGAACAGCGAGGCGATCTCGAAGGCGTCGCCGGGCAGGTCGCCGACGTCGACGAGGAGATAGTACGCGCCGCCCGGCGTGTAGCCCATGTCGAGGCCCCAGTCGGCGACGACGTCGAGCAGCTGGTCCCGGCGGTCGCGGTAGGTGTCGCGGATGTCCTCGCGCCAGTCGGTCGGGAGTTCGAGTGCGGTCTCCGCGGCGTCCTGGACGAAGTTCGGTGCGCAGATGAGCACGTTCTGCGAGATGCGGTTGACCGCGTCCGCGTACGCCTCGGGGACGACCATCCAGCCGAGCCGCCAGCCGGTCATGGCGAAGCGCTTCGAGACGCCGTCGAGGACGAACGCGTCGTCGGTGTACTCGAGGACCGAGTGCTCCTGCTCGTCGTACGCGAGGCCGTGGTAGACCTCGTCGGAGACGACGACCGTGTCTGTTCGCTCGGCCGACTCGACGATGCCCGCCAGCGTCGAGCCGGGGAGCACCGCGCCCGTCGGGTTGCCCGGCGAGTTCAAGAGTACGGCCGCGGTGTCCGGACCGAACGCGTCCACGAACGCCCCGGGCTGTGGCTGGAAGCCGTCCGCGGCCGAGAGCGGGACGGTCTCGATCCGGCCGCCGGCCTGCCGGACGAAGTTCGGGTAGCAGGCGTAGTAGGGGTCCGTAAGTGCCACCGTCTCGCCGGGGTCCACGACCGCGAGCATCGACAGCAGCAGGGCCGCCGAGGAGCCGGGCGTGACGACAATGCGCTCGGTGTCGACGTCGACGCCGTACTCCCGGTCGTAGTAGTCGGCGATGGCCTCCCGCAGGGCGGGCTTGCCCTTCGAGGAGGTGTAGCCGGTTGCGCCGGAGCGAACGGCTGCGACCGCGGTCTCGGTGACTGCTGCGGGCGGCTCGAAATCGGGCTCGCCCACTTCCATGTGAATCACGTCGTCGAGTTCGTTCGCTCGTTCGAGCACGTCCATCGCCGTGAACGGCGTGGTACGTGTCGCTCGCTCCGACAGCATTGTGCTGTGTCGAGAGGCGACCCCGACGTATAAACCCTTCAACTACCACCCAACACTTGCCGGGCTCCGGCGTGTTGTCAATCCGCACGCCGGCAGGGAGGTCGGCGGTCGCCCGGCTTCCGTCCGACCGGCCAGGACCGGCGGTGGCGGGCACGGCCAGGCGTGTGCGTCTCCGGTCCTGGAGCCGTCGAGAGCGACCGAGTTCGCTGCGCCGAATCGGTGACTGGCGACGAGAACCGCCGGAGGTGACTGGCTTACAACCGGTTACAAACGATTACATAGAGTTACAACCAGGGAGACGGCCCGGGATCGTGTCTCGGCGTCTGCGACGGTTCGGCACGACTGGACAGCTCGACGGCCAGCACCGCTCGACGTACCGGGGGGATCGATGCTCGTGACGACTCGGTGCGGCTCGACGCCCGTCTCTTCCGAACGGTCGGCCCGGCCCATCCACCCACCGTCGGACCGGTCGGCAGCCACCGGAGCTTTGGGGGTGCCGACCCAAGGTTCGCACATGGCCGTCTACGAACGCGAGGTGTACGTCGAGGCACCGTTCGACGAGGTCTGGGCGTTCCACTCCACCGTCGACGGGCTCCGCGAGGTCACCCCCGACTGGGTGGGCCTCCGCGTCGAGTGGGTGGAGGGGCCGGACGGCGAACGGGACCCCGAGGTGCTCTCCGCCGGGTCGACGCTCCGACTGTCGGTCCGGCCCTTCGGGGTCGGCTCCCGCCGCGGCTGGGTCTCGCAGATCGCCGCACGGGAGGAAACGGAGGGGAGCGCCTACTTCCGCGATGAGATGCGCCAGGGACCGTTCCGGCGGTGGGACCACACGCACTCCTGTTTCGCAGACGGTACCGGCACCCTCGTCCGCGACCGGGTCGAGTTCGAGTCGCCGCTCGGCCCGGGGGTCGACGAGATCCTCAGGATGGGCTTCGAGCCGCTCTTCCGCGACCGCCACCGCCGGACGAAGCGACGGCTGGAGGGGGCGACCGCCGAGGAGACGGTGGAATCCACCGGGGTCGTCTGAGTCCGAATCCGGAGCGATCGGCGAGGGAAAAATCGACAGACGTGGTGGATTCACGCGCCTCGCGTGGTGCCGACGCGATTTGCTGGTTCACGCACATTTAATGGCTAGGCGTCCCCATGCCACTGCATGGCAGACGTAGCCGTCGTCGGCGGCGGCCCCGCCGGACTGAGCGCAGCACTGTTCACCGCCAAGAACGGCCTGGAGACGGTCGTCTTCGACACCGACGACACGTGGATGCACAAGGCCCACCTGTTCAACTACCTCGCCATCGACAGCGTCGACGGGACCGAAATGCTGGAGAACGCCCGGGCGCAGGTCGAGTCGTTCGGCGTCGAGCGCCACCAGGGCCAGCGGGTGACCGGTGTCGAGGAGTCGGACGACGGGTTCAGCGTGACGACCGAGGACGGCCAGTACGACGCTCGGTACGTCGTCTTCGCCACCGGGGCGAAGCGGGACCTGCCCGAGGCGCTCGGCTGCGAGACCACCGACGAGGGACCCATCGCCGTGGACATCGACATGGAGACCAGCGTCGCGGACGCCTACGCCACTGGCGCGACCGCCCGCGCGGAGAAGTGGCAGGCCGTCATCTCCGCCGGCGACGGCGCGGCGGCCGCCCTCGACATCCTCTCGAAGGAGAAAGGCGAGCACTTCCACGACTTCGACGTCCCGGCGGACGCCGAGTAGCGGTTTCTGCTCCTCAGAGATGTGAGCCGATTCACCATAGCGAAGAACCAACGCAGGCAACAACCATCAATTGGTTATGGGAGTACCTCGAAAGCCCCGAGTCGCTGGAGTCGGGGGCTTCGCTGCGCTCCTCACTTCGTTGCGGTGCTTGCGTCAGCCTTCTTCCTCCAGCGACTCGCCCATTTCAATCCCACCCGAAGTAGTTGCTTTGGCACCAGCGGTGGGTGACAGGGGCACGGCGGTTTTCGAGGTATCAACGCCCGGTTCGAGAAGCAGTCAAGCGTAATTCGACCATTGCCACTCGCCGGAACCACAACCAGTAAGCCACTGCTGTCCGCACCGACGGTGTGAACGTCAACGCCGTAGAGGAGCGCGTGCCGCCGTTCGCCGCGCTCGGGGTCGCCGTCCTCGCGGTCAGCACCAGTGCCATCCTGGTCACCTGGAGCAACGCGCCGAGCCTGGTCAAGGCGTTCTACCGGGTGGTGTTCACCATCGCGTTGATCCTCCCCGTCGCCCCCCGGTTCCGGGACGACCTCGACGCCTTCTCCCGACGCGACCTCCTGGTGGCGACCGTCACGGGCGTCGCCCTCGCCGCGCACTTCGCCACCTGGTTCGAGAGCCTGAAGTGGACGACCGTCGCGGCGTCGGTCACGCTCGTCCAGACCCAGCCCATCTTCGTCGGTATCGGCGCGGCGGTGCTCCTCGACGAGCACCTGGACGGCCGGATGGTCGCCGGGATGCTCGTCGCCATCGCCGGGATGGCGGTCATGTCCCTCGGTGGACTGCTCGAGGGTGGCGTGCTCTCCGGGGCGGCCCCGCTCTACGGCAACGCGCTGGCCATCGTCGGCGCGGTCATGGCCGCCGGCTACTTCCTCGCGGGTCGCTCGCTCCGCCAGCGGGTCGCACTCGTCCCGTACGTCCTCGTCGTCTACGCGGCCTGCGCCGCCGCCCTGCTCTCGCTCGTCGCGGTCCGGGGGCTCCCGCTGGTCGGCTACCCGCCCCGCGAGTGGCTCCTGTTCCTCGGGATGGCCGTCGGGCCCGGCTTGCTCGGCCACACGGCCATCAACTGGGCGCTGAAGTACGTCGAGACGAGCGTGGTGAGCGTCACGCTCCTCGGGGAACCCGTCGGCTCGACGCTGCTCGCCCTGGTCTTGCTGGGCCAGCTACCCGGCCCGGAGACAGTGGTGGGCGGTGCGGTCGTCCTGGCCGGCATCTACGTCGTCGCCCGGGCACGGGCCGTGTGAAATCGGGTCTCTGCGGCGGGTTCGTTCACTCGTCGGGCCCTTCGGTGAGCTCCGTCGGCGGGCCGTCGCCGCCGAGCGTGACCTGGTAGGACCGGTAGGTCTGGATGGCGGCGGCGACGCCGAAGACGAGGACGATGAGCGCAGCCCACCCGAGCGGTGGGACCAGGGTGAACGGGTACGCGCCGATCCAGACCGCGGCGAGGAGCGCGGCGCTGACGGCCGACAGGCCGAGGTAGAACTCGCTCCAGGAGAGGTGGCGCTCGGGCACGACCTCCAGGTGGATGGCGAGCTGGGTCGCGCTGTCCGTGAGCGAGACCGTGTTCCGGTCCTTGTCGTAGACGACGACGCCCACCTCGTCCATCTTCGGGAGGTGGGACTGGTGCAACGAGATGTAGACGCTCTTCCGTTCGCTCGACTCGACCCCGTCGACGGTCGTGTCGTTCTCCCAGGCGGCGACCTGCTCGGCGAGGTCGCGGAGCTCGACCGGGCCGTCGTGCTGTTGTAGGTAGTGGAGCGCGTAGCGGCGACGCCGGTTGCTCAGCACGTGGAAGGCGTCGTTCTTCGAGAGACGCCCGCCGGAGCTGGCAGCCGTCCGTCGGGGTGAGAGTGCCCTATCCAGTCGAAACATACGTCCCTCCGTTGGGGGCCGGGTCGTGGGTGCCCGGTCGTTGTGCCTTATAGGCCAAATATCTATGGACTCGGGCGTCGGGTCACCGCATCAGCTCGCCGCCGTTCACGTTGAGCGTCTCGCCGGTCACGAACGTCGCGTCCCGGAGGTAGGCCGCGGCCGCGGCGATGTCGGCGGGTTTCCCGAACCGGTCGACCGGGATCTTCGCGAGCTGGGCCGCCTCGGCTTCGGGCGAGCGACCCGCGGTCATGTCCGTCTCGACGTGTCCCGGGGCGATGGCGTTCACCCGGACGTCGGGGGCGAAGTCGGCCGCGTGGCTCTTCGTCAGCCCGAGGAGCCCGGCCTTCGAGGCGGCGTAGTGGCACTCGATGGCCGCCCCCGTGTGGGCGACGACGGAGGAGACGTTGACGACCGACGGGTCGTCGTCTGCCGCCTCCTGGAGGTGGGGGAGGGCGGCCTTCGTCACGTTGAACGCACCGTTTACGTTCACGTCCATCACGTGGTCGAAGTCCGCCGGGGGGAGCTCCGCGGTGCGGAGATGCTGGTCGACGCCCGCGTTGTTGACGACGTGCGCCAGACCGCCGAACGACTCGACCGCCGCCTCGACGAGTCGACCCGCGGCCGACGGGTCGCTTACGTCCGCCCGGACGGCGACCGCTCGCCGGTCTGTCTCACGCTCGATGCTCGCGACGACGAGCTCGGCGTCGGCCACGCGCTGGACGCAGTTCACCACGACGTCGAAGCCGTCCTCGGCGTACCGGCGGGCGATGGCCCGCCCGATCCCGCGGGACGACCCGGTCACGACTGCAGCTGGCATACCGGGTCCAGGAGGTCGAACGCAAAGACCGTTCTGCTGGCGGAGGGCGCATCACCGGGATTCCGGGAGGCACACCGCCGAGATCAAGGGGGGAGCTGTGGACGGTGGCGCTCTCCGGCGGGGGGACCTGGCCGCAATACGTTTGTGCCTGGGATACCAAACTGGATAGCATCCCGCACGGTTCCCCGCCATGTTAGACGCCCCCCACGACGTGACCAACCTGCTCCTCTGTGCCCCGTCACTCAGCGAGGCCGACGGGGACGCGTGCCACGACCTTACGACCACCGACTCCCCGGCGGACACCGTCGCGGTCTTCGTCTCCTTCGCCCACACGCCCGACGAGATCTGGCGCTGGCTCTCTGCGGACGGGACGCCGCCGGCCGACACCGGTATCGTCAGCGTCGACGGGCTGGTCCGGTCGGCCGCCGAGCGCACGTTCGTGGCCGCCGACCCCGGCAGGCCGACCATCGCCACCGCGCCGCCTGACGACCCGGTCGCCATCGGCCAGGCGGTAAGCGAGTTCCTGGACCAGTGCGGCGTCACGGCCACCGGCAGCTCGAGGGAGGTCGTCCTCTGCTTCGATTCGCTGACGCCGCTACTGCAGTACGTCGAGCTCCAGACGGTCTTCCGCTTTCTCCACCTGCTGACCGCGCAGCTCAAGTCCGTCGGCGCCGTCGCCCACTTCCACATCGACCCCGAGGCCCACGACCGGCAGACCGTCGCGACGCTCCGTCCGCTGTTCGACGCAATGTACGAATCCGACGGCGACGCGGTTACCGTCTCGGCCGGCAAGCTGGTCGACGTCGGCGAGACCGACGCAGCGTCCGGGGGTGACCACGGGGTGCTCTCCGACGAGGAGGTCTTCGACCTGCTCGGCAACGGCCGGCGGCGACGCACGCTCCTCTACCTCTACGGCGAGGACGGCCCGCACGGCGTCAGGGAGGTGGCCGACCACGTCGCCCGGCTGGAGGACTGCGCCGACGACCCCGAGAACTGCCGGCAGAGTGTCTACGTCTCGCTCCAGCAGAGCCACCTGCCCCGGCTGGCCGACCTCGACGTCGTCGAGTACGACGGCCAGCGGGCCGTCGTCAGCAAGGGCGAGCAGTTCGACGCCGTCGAACCCTACCTCGCGCTCGGGAAGTAGACGCGCAGGTCGCGGTGCCAGTGAGAGGTCGGCCGGGTCCCGACGCCGGTGGGAGGGCGAATATCGAGGCCAGGGCGTCGGTGATACGCTTTTACGGGTCGCCCCCGTACCGTCGGCTACCTATCCATGGAGCGCACACCCGTCTCGTCGAGCATTCTGGAGAGCGTCGGGTACGACCCGGAGACCCAGACGCTCGAAGTCGAGTTCAAGGAGGGCGGCATCTATCGATACTTCGAGGTGCCCGAGAGCGTCTACAACGGGCTGCTGTCGGTGGACTCCCACGGCAGCTTCTACGCGGAGCACATCAAGCACAGCTTCCCGTTCGAGCACGTCAGGTGACCGGGCCGGGCGTCTCGACTGCGGTCACGACTGCCGCCAGGAGCGGACCTCCCGGACGATGGGGATGAGGAGGACGAGCCCGAAGAGGAGTGTCGTCTGCACGACCGGATTCCCGGTAAGCGCGCGCAACAGCCAGGTGAACATCGGTGCTCGCCTCGTCCTTCGGAAGGGGTGGTGGTGACTCTACCGGTTCTGTCACGCCGGTCGAAGGTGGGGCGTGGCTCGGGTCACGGTCCAGACCGACGGCTGTCTCGACCGGGGGCGGTGGCGAGTTCTCGACAGCGGGAGGGGGGGCGGCTCGGCGGAGGGCGCTTACCTGGTCGATTCCGCGGACGTACCGACCTGGTCGGGGGCGTCGTCGTCCGATCCGGTCTCTGACTCCTCGAAGGAGAGGCGGTAGAGGTTCTGCCGTGCGTCGGGGATGTATATCTCCTTCTCGACGACCCCCGCCTCCTGGAGGCGGGAGAGCGCGTCTCGGACGGTCCGCTGGGAGAGCCGTGACTTCTCGACGATCCGCTTCTGCGTGAGTCCGCCGTTGTACTCGAGTACCTTCAACACCAGCTTCGCGCTCGGCGGGAGGTCCCGAAGCGTGTCCTCGTTCGGTGCCATCTATCTCTTCCGTAGGACGCCACCCCCATATGCTCTCGGTAACCGTGACGTCAACAGGTTACCATCCGGTAACCTCGACAGTCCCGCGTCCCGGTCGGCGGCGCAGTCGACGACTCGTCCGGGCTCTGCACGGACGTCTCTGGCGTCCTTCCATCGACGTGGACCACCAACTCGACGCTGCCACCGGTCGTGCAGTCGCCCGGCACGGACACCACAGAGGCTTTAGGCTCCCCCTCGAAGTCGGTCGTATGTCCGACGCAGACGCGGTCGAGACGGTGACGTTCACCATCGAGGGACCGGACGGCGAGTCGAGCGACGTGACCCTCCCCGCTGGGCTGGTCGACCTGTTCGCCGAGGAGGGCGACAGCCGCGCGACGGTCGTCGCCGACATCTCGCTCATGGCGTTCGTCCAGCGCGCGCACGCGGTCGTCCACCACTCCGAGGGGGAGCCCAGCGACGAACTCCGGGCGCTGGAGCAGTCCGCACTCGACCTCTTCGAGGAGCGCTTCGGGCTGACCTACGCCGAAGCCACCGGGCACGCGCACTGATCGACGCCGAATGCGCCCGGCGCTCGCACTGACCGACGCCGAGGGCACCGAGCGCCGGGCGTCGGAATCGCCGTCCACGATGCGAACGGAGAAGACCTCCACCGGTCCGGGCAGGAGCCCCGGGCGTGAGTTCACCTCGATGCGCTCTCCACCCGCTCGACGGCTATGCCGGGGAGTCCACGGATGACTGACCGTCCGAGAACGCGCGGTCCGCACACCCGTCGAGCGATGCTCGCATTGACCGGCGGGACGCTGCTGAGTGGCTGTTCGGCCCCGCTCGATTTCGGCTCGCCGGAGCGCCTCCCGGTACTGATCGGACCCGCGGTCGCCAACGACACGGACCGGGACCACGACTACCGAGTCCGGGTCGCGTGCGGCGAGACGCTGGACGCGACGCCCGAGCGCCGCTTCGATCGGAGCGGGACCGTCCGAGCGCGTGGACGAGCAGCGGTCGACGGCGACTGGCCGAACCGGGCGGGTCGATACCGCGTCGCGGTCTCGGTGGACGGCGGGACCTGGCGGACCCAGGA
>Ga0209928_1000218_pt1 | contig 13071 bp, 14 predicted proteins | sample SalPonF2_B_D2_MG_FD_185727 | JGI IMG/M metagenome (GOLD analysis project Ga0209928, IMG submission 185727) | Salt pond soil microbial communities from South San Francisco under conditions of wetland restoration - Salt Pond MetaG SF2_B_D2_MG... ...
CGTCGTCGATCCGAACGGTCTCCTCGACGAGGCCGTGTTCGGCGAGGTCGTCGAGGCGGCGGCGGACGGTCGCCTCGGAGACGTCGCAGGCCGCTTCGAGCTCCGTCACCGACATCGGCGCCTCCCGGGTGGCGACGAGGATGGTCCGCGCGCAGTCGCCCTCGATGAGGCCGGCGAGCGTCGCGATCTGTTCGTCCTCATTCACTACCACGGAGGTGTCGGTCGCTCCCCTTTAAACCCCCGTCCGACCTTCAGCGCGTGAAGGACGGCCGCCCGAACTACACGCCCGGCGGCCGACGGTCGAGTATGGTCTCCGCTGCCGACCGCCGCTCGACCGACCGTCGTTCCGCGGACCGTCGTTCCGCGGACAGCCGCCCGCTCCACCCTCGAGCGGTCGTCGACCGCCACCCCGTCGCATCGTACGTGCTCGTGACCTTCGCGTTCTCGTGGACCGTCTGGGCCCTCGGGTTCGTCGCGTTCCGGGGCACCGCCGCGGGCTTCGTCTCGGTGGTCCTCGGCGGCTTCGGGCCGCCGCTCGGGGCGGTAGTCGTCCGCCGCACCCGCGGCGAGCCCGTGGTGTCGTGGCTCCGCGAGCGCCTCCGCGTCCGCGGCGTCGCGCCCCGGTGGTTCCTGCTCGCGCTCGCCGTCCCGCTCGCGTTCACGGTCGTCCAGACCGCGGCGTTCGCCGCCGACGGCGCGACGCTCTCGCCGTCGCTCGTCCTCGCCCGCCTCCCGGCATACCTCGGTTCGCTCGTCTTCGTCTTCCTCGCGGGCGGCGGCCAGGAGGAGTTCGGCTGGCGGGGCCTCATGCTCCCGCGCATCCAGGCACCCCGCGGCCCGTACGTCGCGAGCCTCGCGGTCGGCGTGGTCTGGGCGCTCTGGCACCTTCCGCTGTACGTCCTCCCGGGGGCCATATACGCCTCCCGGCCCTTCGCCTCGTACGTCTTCGTCCCCATCGCGTTCTCCTTCGTCCTCACCTGGCTCTACAACCGCTCCGGCCGCGCGCTCCTCGTCGTGATGTTGCTCCACGCGGGCGTCAACAGCGCCGGTGCGCTCATCCCGGCCCCCGCGAGCCTCCTCTCGTCGACCGCCGTCGTCACCCAGTACCAGCTCGTGGAGGCCGGCGCGGCCCTGCTCGTGCTCGCGGTCGTGCTGGCCGTCTCGGGCCGCGAGGCGCTCGACTTCCGGGGCGACGGGGAGTCGACGGCGGGCTGAGCGGGGTGGGACGGGCGTACCAGGTGTTGTACGCGTTTGTAATTCTCTGTAAGTATCTGTAAGCCACTGCAGTCCCCGGATTAGCCGTCGAGCCGGCGCTGTCCAGTTCGTCGCGCGATTGGCTGTTCCGGGAGTCGGGCCGGGTACGACCCGCGACCGCGAGTGAGCGGAAGAGTGGCGTCGCTCGCCAGGATTACGGCGGCCGGACGGGAGAGAGCCGCACCCTTCAGCACCGAATCGAGTACAGATTCCGAGTCAACAGGAGACTCACGTTCGAGGCCCGGAGACGCGCGAGGGGGCCCCACCACCGCAGGAGCGGCCCGCATCGGGGCCGTCAGTAGATGGCCCGCGAGTTGCAGTCGGGACAGCGCTCGAGGGGCTCGTCCTCGCGCGCCAGGTCGTCCCGACCGCAGTCGAGGCAGATTCTGACGGCCTTCGCCGAGCTCATCACCTAGTCAGACAGAGGTCGGACAAATATATTTTCCGAGTGAACGGTTCACACGACCGTCTCGGTGCCGGGAGCGGTGCTGCCGAGTATATAGCGGGAATCTACAGGCGGAGCAGGCCGAGTGCCTCGGGGCTTGACCCCGAGGGTGAAGGCCGTACGCTCCGCTAAACGTGGTTCGTTCGCTCGATATACTGCTCAATCGTGTCGGTTGAAACGTCGCCTGCCGTCCCCACGTAGTACGATTCCTCCCAAAACCCACCGCCCCACAGGTACTCCTCCAAGAACGGTTCGTGTTGTTCCCACATCTCCCGTGCCGTGGTGCTCTTGACCGTTCGCACGATCTCGCCCGGTGCGTGCTTCGGGTGGGCTGAAAGGAACAGGTGTACGTGGTCGAGTGAGATGTGGAGTCGTTCGAGAGAGCTTGGCTCTCTCGTGATGACGAAAGACCTCCGGTCTTTCGAACCACGACAGTATCTCGTAGTCGTACTTGTCGCACACGTCGCGGAAACTCGCTTCCAGCGAGTCCTCGATTGGTTCGAGTATCGCGTGTCGGTACTTCGGACACCACACGAAGTGGTAGTTGACGTTGTACACCGTGTGGTTCGACCGCTTCTCACCCATACAGGCAGTACGTGGGGCAAGAGTTAAGTATTTCAGTATATAAGTAAAATGTGAGATGACGAAACGACTGTCCGTTGACTTCGAGGACGACGTGTACAAGGAGTTCTCGAAGAAATGCATCGAGGTCGATGAAACCAAGTCCGACGTAGTGCGCGGACTCGTCACCGACTGGCTCAACGAATCCGGAGAATGACCGACGCACAGACTCTCGTCAAGACGCTGGACTTCCAACTCGACATCCAGAGTGACAACGAGAGCCTGCTGTACGACGCCTGTCTCGAATCGCGCTCGGTGTACAACGAAACCATCCGACTCGCCAAACAAGGCGTGGACTGGGACGCCATCCCCGACCGAGTGGCCGACGACGCCACTCTCGTGAAGAACACGACTCAGCGCGTCGTTGCGAAGGCACTCGGTGCAATGGAGAACTACTACGAGTACGACGACTTCGGCCAACCGAGCCACACCAAGGACGGCGCGTACCCGCTTCGTGCGAACTACGAGGAAGGGTACAACCTGTCGCTCACCGACAACGGCGACGTGAGGTTCCGCATCAGCGCGAAACCGTACAAGCACGTCACGGGTGTCCTCAACGGGAGTGACGCCCAACTCGATATTCTCAAGACCGCGCTCACAAGCGACGAGTGGAAGATTGGGACGGCGGAAGTCCTGTTCCACAACGAGAACGCCGAGTTGCACGTCAACGTCACCAACACCGAGCAGACCGTTCGGGACAAGCAGGACTCGCGGACGGTCGTCGGCGTGGACGTGAACGAGGATAATGTGTCCCTCACCGCTCTCTCCGAGGATGGCGTTGAGGACACGCTGGTCATCGACTTCCCCGAAATCAAGTTCGAGCGCCACCGCTACTTCACGATGCGAAAGCGCGTCCAGAACGCGGGGAAAGACAGCATCCACGACACACTCGAAGGGCGCGAAGAACGGTTTGTCCGCGACCGACTCCACAAAGTGAGCCGTCACATCGTGGAGTGGAGCCAGCAGTTCGAGAAGCCGTGCATCGTCTTTGAAGACCTCAAAGAGATGCGCGACAGTATCGACTACGGCACCCGGATGAACCGACGCTTGCACCACCTCCCCTTCCGCGCCCTCCAATACTACACGTCGTACAAAGCGTCATTCGAGGGTATTCCGACTGCGTGGATTGACCCTGCGTACACGAGTCAACGGTGCCCGATGTGTGGGCATACGGAGCGTGCGAACCGCAATAAGAAACGGTTCAAGTGCAAGTCCTGTGGGCATCAAGACCACAGCGACCGTGGTGCAAGCGTCAACATCGCCGTGAAAGGTATCGAGAAGCATCAGGACTGGAATGTGCCTGCTCTCAACAGCCTTCCCGTTGTTCGGAAGGTGCGACGGCAGGCATCGGGGGCGTGGACGCCCCGACCGTGACCCACCCGACCGTTCGAGGCTATCAGGCCGATGGTCGCGTGGGAGTGTCCGACTAACCCACGGGAAGCCTCGGGGCTTGACCCCGAGGCGGTTCACCATAGAGTAGTCGAGCAGCAGAGCGAGTGTTCTCGATAGAGATGAAACAGCCTCGGAACATATACTCCCTTGCCCCCGCTGGTACTATCTATGCGTTTCGTGGACCTCAGTCATCAGTTCGAGGATGGGATGCCCGGCTTCCGCATGGAAGACGAAGACGGGACCTATACCGAGTACACCGCGGAGATTCGGCCGTTTCTCACCCACGAGGAGTCCGAATCACACTACGAGGGAGAGGCCGCGTTCGAGGTCACAGAGATCACGTTTCAAACGTCGGTCGGCACGTACCTCGACTCACCGTACCATCGCTACCCAGCTGGTCGTGACATTGGCGATCTCGGTGTCGACGAACTCGTGTTACCGGGCATCGTCGTCGACGCCCGGGGACTGGAGCCATATGAAGAACTCGGTGTCGATGCGTTGCCCACCGACCGTGAGCTCACCAATCGGGCTGTCCTGTTCAACTTCGGGTGGGACGACCACTGGGGCACGGCGCAGTACCGGTCGTATCCGTACATTTCGGACGCGCTGATCGACAGACTGCTCGACGAAGAGGTGGGTCTGGTCGGGGTCGATACCATCAACGTCGACGACCACCGCGACCCCACACGACCAGCCCATACGCGCCTGCTCGAAGAAGAGATCTTCATCGTCGAGAACATGCGTGGCCTGGACTCACTCCACGGGGAATCCTTCAGGCTGTTTGCGGTCCCAATCAAAGCAACACAGACGGCTGCAATGCCGGTGCGAGCATTTGTGGAACTACGAGACGTGCCGTCCTGATGATCACAGGCCGCGTATCGGTCACGTGCTCTTCTCGGCCCGTACGTTGTAGACAACGTACGTATCTGTCGGTCGAGTCGGCCGCGTCTCGACCGTCTGTGCCGACGTACCGAACTGGGGGAATGCTGATACACCGTTCGTCCGGTGCAGACAACTACTATAGCGGACAGGGCCGTACCGGCCCCACATGGACTTCTACGAGGTCGTCCGTCGCCGTCGGATGGTGCGGAGCTTCAGCGACGACCCGATCGAGGCGGAGACGGCAGCGCGAATCGTCACCGCCGGACTGGAGGGGCCGTCGGCGGGCTACAGCCAGGGCGTTGCCTTCCTCGCACTGGAGTCGCCCGGAGAGCGCGAGCGCTTCTGGGCGACCAACGAGCAAAACGCCCAGCCCGAGCGCGTCCGCCGGGCGCCGCTCGTGGTGGTGCCCTTTGCCTCCAAGGACGTCTATCTCGACCGGTACGCCGAGCCCGACAAGGGAGTGACCGACCGCGACGAGTCGTTCTGGCCGGTGCCGTACTGGTACATCGACACCGGGATGGCCGCCCTGAACGTCCTCTACGCCGCCGTCGCCGAGGGTCTCGGCGCGCTGTTCTTCGGCGTCTTCACCGAGGACTGGGCGGCGCTCCGCGACGCCTTCGACGTGCCCGAGGCGTACGACCCCATCGGCGCCATCGTCGTCGGCCACCCCACGGGCGAGCGGATCGAGAGCTCCGCCGACACCCGCCCGCGGAAGGGCACAGCGGAGGTCGTCCACGGCGGCGGCTGGGGCGACCCGTTCCGCTAAGAACGCTTCGGACGGAACTCTTCCGACTCAGGGTGAGTCGTGCAGGGCTCGCCACTCGCTCAGCGGCATTGCCTCGAGGCTCGGCCGTGGGTCGTCTGCCAGTTCGGCGATGAGCTCGAGCTGGTTCCCGTCGAGGTCCTCGAAGTAGACGGCCGCGGCGGGCATCCAGGGATGGACCAGCGGCTGCTCGTGGGGCGGGATGCCGAAGTCTTCGACCACCGAGACGCCGCGGTCGGCGAGGAACGACTGCATCTCTCCGACGTCTTCCTCGGCGACGCGGAACGCGAAGTGGCTCGGCGAGACCGCCTCGACCTCCCAGAGACCGAGCATCGTCCGGTTCCCATCCGCATCGGACGCGAAGTAGAAGGCGACTCGACGCTCCGCTATCTCGGTGCCGAGCTCCAGATCCAGCGTCTCCCCGTAGAACCGCATCGCCGCTTCAAGGTCGCTCACCTGCACGTGCGTCTCGTAGATTCCGTCGATTACGTCCATACGACGGGGAGGACTGGCCGCAACATATCTCTCGCGTGTGGTCGTCTGTACTGAGTCCCGGGCTGGACGACACGCGAGTCGGCACCGCTCGTGAGTCGGCGCGCTGTGTGCAGCACTGGTCGAGGTGCCAGAAGGCCAGATCCGGGTGTCGGGGAGCTACTCGTCAACGCGTTCATCCCCCTCTGCGCCCTACGCGCCCGTATGCGCGAACTCGTCTTCGCCCTCGAATACGGTCCAGGGACCAACGCCGTTGCCGACATCCTCGCCACCAACCCGGAGACGAAGATTCGCTCCCTCTCCTGTCACGTCACCGGCGACACGCTCTGGCGCGTCGACCACGTCACCGGTGGGCGAGGCACGCTCGACGAACTCACCGAGACCGTCGACGACGCCGAGTACGACACCGACTGCCTGGCCCGCCGTGACTGCGAGGCCGACTGGGAGACCCAGGTCCTCGACCGCACCGACGACGCGCTCGTCCTCTACTCGTACTGGTCGCACACCCCCTCCTGTATCTCCATCCCGCACCTCGCACTCGACCACTTCGGCGACGGGCTCATCTTCCAGACGACGTGGGTCGGACACCGCTACGAGTGGCGCGTCATCGCCCCCGACGACACGACCTATCACCCCCTCCGGCGCGCCATCGAGGACGAGATAGACGGCACGACCGGTGTCACCTTCGTCCGGGTCGGCCACACGGACCACGCCAGCCCGACCGACCCGGAACCCTCGCTGACGCCAGAACAGGATGCTGCCGTGCGGGCCGCAGTCGAACGCGGCTACTACGAGACGCCCCGCGAAATCGAGACCTACGAACTCGCCGAGGAGCGCGACGTCCCCGGCTCGACGCTCTCCTACCGACTCCGCCGTGCCGAGGCACAACTGGCCGAATCCTACGTCACTGCACACTCCCCGTCCACCCACCGCTCTTCCCCCGACACCTGAGCGGGGGTTGGTACACACCAACCCAATGGGTTTGTCCTTCGGTCACCTCCAGACGCTCAATGACTGCGAACGCCTCCGGTTCGAACAGTCCCCGCTCCCGGGCCGTGAAACTCGCCGTGCCGGGGATGGACTGCCCCTCCTGTGCGGCGAAGATTGTCGAGAGTGTCTCGAAACTCGATGGCGTCGTCACTGTCGAGCCGCAGGTGATGACCGGCACTGTCTACGTGGAGTACCGCCCCGAGGCGGTCACGGTGGACGCCATCGTCGAACGCGTGCAGGCTGCTGGCTACGACGTCGAGTCACGCGACGACCGCCAGACCGAACGGTTCGACGTGCCCTCGATGGACTGTGCGTCCTGTGCAGGCAAAATCGAGAACGCCCTCGATTCCGTCGCGGGAATCCGGGAACGCGAGACGCTCCCGACGACCGGCACCGTCATCGTCACCTACAATTCCGGTGAGACCTCGCGCGCCGACCTCGTCGCCGCCATCGAGCGTGCGGGCTACGCCGTCGAGGAGGCCGAAGCCGAAGCGGCAGCGAAGGATTTCGTCGGGGAGCGCAGCGCCCGAGACGTGTGGCTGAGTCCACGGGCACGCAAGACGTGGATGGGCGGCGGGCTGCTGCTCGTCGGCCTCGCACTCGAGTTCCTGTTATCGGGGCTCGACGTGACGCTCGTCGCATTCCTCGGCCGGGAGCTCACCACGGCCGAACTGTTCTACTTCGCCGGCGCGGTGGTGAGCGGGGGGGAGATCCTCCGGAACGGCTACTACTCCGCCCGCACGCGCTCGCTGGACATCGACCTGCTGATGAGCCTCGGCATCCTCGGCGCCATCACCGCGAGCCTCGTCTTCGGCGAGGCCCTCTACCTCGAAGCCGGGATGCTCGCTGTCCTGTTCAGCGTCGCCGAGCTGATGGAGGAGTTCGCGATGGATCGCGCCCGCTCCTCGCTCCGCGAGCTGATGAATCTCTCGCCGACGATCGCGACCGTCCGGCGTGACGGCGAGGAGACGACCGTTCCGGTGGTGGACCTGCGGCCGGGCGACCTCGTCGTCGTTCGACCCGGCGACCGCATCCCCGCCGACGGCACGGTCGTCGAGGGCGAGAGCGCGGTCGATCAGGCCCCGATAACCGGCGAGAGCGTCCCCGTGGACAAGACAGGCGGCGACGAGGTGTACGCCGGGACGATCAACGAGGAGGGGTACCTCGAGGTCGAGGTCACGGCGGCGGCCGGGGAGAGCACGCTCGCGCGCATCGTCGAGCTCGTCGAGGACGCCCAGCGGGAGAAGACCGAACACGAGCGGTTCGTCGACCGATTCGCCGGCAGGTACACCCCCGTAGTGGTCGCGCTGGCCGTCCTCGTCGCCGCCGTGCCACCACTGCTCGTCCACGGCAGCGTCTCGCTCGGCGTCGGTGGCCAATCAATCGTGTTCGTCGGCGACTGGGCGACGTGGTTCAAGCGCGGGCTGGCACTCCTCGTGCTGGCCTGCCCGTGTGCGCTGGTCATCAGCACGCCCGTCAGCGTGATATCCGGCATCACCAGCGCCGCGAAGAACGGCGTCCTCATCGAGGGCGGCAGGCACCTCGAATCCGTCGGGACAGTCCGGGCGGTCGCGTTCGACAAGACGGGGACACTCACGCACGGCCACCTCACCGCCACCGATGTCGTCCCCGCCAGTGGCGAATCCCGGGAGTCGGTGCTGTCCGTCGCGGCGAGTCTGGAATCGCGCAGCGAACACCCGATCGCCGCCGCTATCGTGGCGGCTGCCGACGAGGCCGGCGTCGAACTCGGTTCTGTCTCCGCGTTCGAGAGCCTGCCCGGCAGGGGCGTCCGGGCCACGCTGAACGGGGAGACGTACTACGCCGGAAAACCCGCGCTGTTCGAGGATCTGGGACTGTCCCTCGGCAGCGGGGGTATCGCCCCGGATGGCGGTGTCGAGGTCGAAGATCCCGACCACGCTGGTGGCTCCGACGCTGGCAGTCAGACGATCGGAAGCCTGCAGGCCGACGGGAAGACCGTCGTCGTCGTGGGAACCGAGGAGCGGCTCGTGGGCGTCATCGCGGTGGCCGACGAGGTGCGCCCGGCGGCGAAGCGAACGGTCGAGCGGCTCCACGAGCTCGGCGTCGAGCACGTCGTGATGCTGACCGGCGACAACGAGGTGACTGCGCGAGCGGTCGGGGAGGCGGCCGGGGTCGATGCGGTTCGCGCCGAGTTGCTGCCCGAGGAGAAAGCCGAGATGGTAGCCGCTCTCGACGAGGCGTTCGGTGGGGTGATGATGGTCGGTGATGGGGTCAACGACGCACCGGCGCTCGCGACGGCGACGGTCGGAGTGGCGATGGGCGCGGCAGGAACCGACACGGCGGTCGAGTCGGCGGACGTCGCGCTGATGGGCGACGACCTGGCGAAACTCCCGTATCTCTACGCGCTGTCGCGGCAGGCGAGCGGTGTCATCCGGGAGAACATCTGGGTGAGTATCGGCGTGAAGGCGTTGCTGGCCGTCGGGGTGCCGTTCGGGCTGGTGAACGTCGCCGTCGCCATCGTCGTCGGCGACATGGGGATGAGCCTCGGTGTGACGACGAACGCACTCCGGCTCGCGAGGATCGAACCCGACCGTTTCGAGTGACGCGAACCGAGAACCGACAACGATTCGGTGCGTTCGACGGTACACCGGGCTGTGCGACTCACACGGCTCGTCGACGACTACCTCCTCGGCTGGATACTCCTCGCGGTCCTCGCGGGAATCGTCTTCCCGCCTCTCGCGGGGATCACGAGACTCTCGGCGCCGATACTCGTCGTGATGGTCGGGAGCACCTCCCTCCTGCTCTCGATCGACGAGGTGCGTTCGGTGAATCGCCGTGCCCTGTTCGCGGTCTTCCTCGCACACCTCGTCATGCCGCTGCTCGCGTTCTCCATCGCTCGCGTCCTCGGGCTGTCACCTGCGGTCACGGCTGGCTTCGTCTTGCTCGGTGCCGTCACACCCGAACTCGTCTCGCCGACCATGACGGCCCTCGCCGACGGGAACGTCGCCCTCTCCTCGGTCTCGCTCGTCACGATCGGCGTCGTGAGCGTCGCGTACACCCCGGCGAGTGTCATCGGTCTCCTCGGCGGAACCGTAGACGTCGCCATCTGGCGGCTCGTCGCAGAGCTACTCGTGGCCGTCGTCCTCCCGATGACTGTCGCCATAATCGCCCGTTCACGATACGAGCGCGTCGTCGCTCGCTACGACGACTCCTACCCGGCTCTCGCCGCCGTGATGGTCGTCCTGATCATCGGTGGAGTCGCCGCCGCCAACGCCTCCCTGCTCCACGACAGTCGCCTCCTCGTTCTCACGGCCGGCGGCGCGCTCGCCCTGAATCTGCTCGGATACGGACTGGGCTGGACCGCTACGCGTCTCACGGGCGCGACGCCGCGCGAACGAACCGCTGGAACGTTCGCCATCGGGATGCGCGATTTCGCCGTCGCCGCCGCGCTCGTCATCGCTGCGGGCTTCCCAACGGAAGCTGCGCTCCCCGCGGTCTGCTTCGGTATCATCGAGATGATAACGAGCGCCGGAATCGCTCACGTCGTGTCTCGCCGATGAGTGTACGGCGGTCGCTCCCGACGTCCGCTCGACATCGGCGTCAGGAACCGTCCTGCGAAACGCGACCTCGTGGAAGCGAACGAATCAGCATCGCGGCGTGCCGAGTGCACGCTCTCTACGCAGCACGCGCTTCCAGCCAGTTGTCTAGGAATTCGACGGAGGACGCGAGGGAGAGTAGTCCATCCTGGATTCGAACCAGGGTCGTCGGCCCCAGAAGCCGACAGGATTGGCCGCTACCCTAATGGACTTTTTCTGACATGTTCCCAAAACCACCGATGGTCAACGGAACGGATTACTGTAGTGCGCTGTGGCATAAGAGCATTGCGGATTCACCGGACGGAACCCGGCCCCTTCATCCGGTCAGGATTGTACCTTACCGGTCGTCCCGACCGACATCGGGTGGTGTGAAGTGCTCTTTTCGGTGGCAGTTCGCACAGAGCACGATGCACTTCTCGATTTCTTCCCGTAACCGATCTTTGCCGAAGCCATTCGTGATCAGCTTCCCGACTGCCATGTCTTTCGCCGCATGGTCCAGGTGATGGAAGTCGAGACAGGCGACGTCTGCCTCCGCACACCGAGCACACCCACGTTCGGTCTTCGAACCCGTTCACCCACGCCCTGAGCTCGGCGCGACGACGCCGTGTCCGCTCCGTGTTCCACGCTACGTTCCGGTAGTGCCACCGCCGGTCTACGGTCATGTCTCCCCACTCGACACTCGCAGGGAGGTCGACGTCGTCCGGCTTCGCTTCGGTGCGCGACCCCCGGGAGGGATTCGTCTCCAACTCCGCCAGCTCCTTCGCCCGGTTCCACCCGCCGAGTACGCGGATGATCGTCGCTGAGGAGGGCGTGAGCCCGAGTGCTTCGTACTGTGCTTTCGACGGTGACCCACCGAGTCGGGTTGCCGCGTCCCTGGGCGCCTGTATGCAGTCTGCGTCGGTCGTCATGCGTTGGAGAGCGGGCCGCCTGCCGAATGGGAGAGGCGACACCCGAAACTCGGGTGTGCGAGTCGATGGAGGCGCGCCCGCACCCCGTGTGGGCGCGCGAAAAGTTGCGAATGGCGAAGATGTAAGTCACCCGTACGGCGACGGTGCTCTCTCGATCACGCCTCTTCTTCTCACAGTCGACACCGTCATTCTCCCCCGTGCAGCCTGTTCACGGCCCACTTCGAGCTCGGCGAGCGTTTCCGGGGACGGGACCGGTGGGACGCCCAGTCGCCCGGCGCGGACTCGCGATGAGGATGTCGAGAGCGGCCGGTCCTCTCAACGGAGTCGGAGCGGTCTGACTCGCCGCTCACCCGCAGGCATATTGCAGTGTATTTCGTTCTATTACACATGCCCATCGGCATCGACCACTTCGACGAGGGACCCGCGGACGTCCTCGACCTCCAGGAGGGAACACAGCCGTACCGACTGCTCCAGTTCCTCGCCGACCACAGCGAGCAGGCGTTCACGCAGACGGAACTCCACGACGCGACCGGCATCAACCGCGGAAGCGTCGGTGCCGCGCTCTCGCGCTTGGAAGACCGGGGCCTCGTCCGGCATCGGGGTCGCTACTGGGCCATCGCAGAAGACGACCGCCTCGCTTCCTACGCGACGCAGGTGAACGCCAGCTCTGCCTCGACGACGGACGACTACTACGGCGAGGAGTGATCGATGGCGTACGAGCGAGGCAGCGTGGGGAGGGGCCCGGATCTGTTCGCCGACTACGACTACCACCCGTAGGTCTGTTTGAGCGACGCCACGCACCCATTACACGACGAAGAAGCACTCTACGCAGCAGTCACGACAACCCGCCGTGCGGTGGCCATCCCGCTCACAGATGACTATTTCACGTCTGGTTACCTCCCACGGAAGAGCTACGTGAATCCGTGGACGGTCGTCTCGATCCGTCATGCCGATATTCTTGAGGAAGAAGGCCGCCTCGTCGAGTCAACGACCGAGAAGATTGCCCGGGAGGCTGCGGGCTTCCTCGGCGTTCGGTAGCCCCGTGTAGTATGTGAGCAGGGAGTAGTCCAACAGCTACATCGGAAACGTACCTCGTTCCAGACCGGGCGAATTTCGCGTAGACGAACGCACAACGACCGATAGAGCCCATAGCCGCACGAGAGCCGTCTCATAATCGAAGCGAAGCCCCGCAAGGAGAGACCGATCGAAGAAGCAAAACGCGTTTCGTGACTGGAAATTACGGGAAGAGTCGTGGCGGTGGTCGAGGCTGGAGTCGACTCCGGCCTCGCCTGCTTGTGGTTTCGAGGGATGGGCGTAGACGTACTTCAAAGCTGGAAAGAGAGGTTCGATGGGAAATAGACCCGGCGAGTTTTCCATAGATTGGTTACGTCTCCCGATTCGATCCGATTATGAAACGCCCGATTTCTGGGAGAAGTTCCACTCGAACCGGGATAGCACCGAGACGTCTACACACTCGAAATCGCCAGCAGGCGCTACGACCACCTGTCTCGGCCCACATCGTGTTCCCGTCCAGGGTACAACCCCATCGACTCTCTAGGTCGAATACGCGCTAGACCCAGCCGTACAGACGATACTTCCGGGGCGTCTGGGAGATTCTGGACGAGCGCAGAACGCGTCTTCCGTGCTGAAACGGCTGACCGACCGTCGAGACGGCGTGCTGCTGGGTATGGAGGTTGTCCAGGCGCACAACAGCTTCTGGAACGGCGAGGGACACGATCGATATCTGAA
>Ga0209928_1000229_pt1 | contig 12682 bp, 3 predicted proteins | sample SalPonF2_B_D2_MG_FD_185727 | JGI IMG/M metagenome (GOLD analysis project Ga0209928, IMG submission 185727) | Salt pond soil microbial communities from South San Francisco under conditions of wetland restoration - Salt Pond MetaG SF2_B_D2_MG... ...
ACCGGGGCGCCGACGACGAGCGCCGATATTACGGCCGGAGCTGCCTCGCAAATGACGGTATCTACTCAGCCTGCGAAAAGTACGGCAGGAGAGAATATTGCTGGTCCGCCCACAGTGACGGTGAGCGATAACGGCGGCAATCCGGTATCGGGAGTAGATGTAACAGTTTCCGTTAGTAAGAATTCCTTCAAAAACGGTACTGTTACGCAAACCACGGATGCCAACGGAGTCGCTACTTTTAACGATCTCGTTCTGAGTACTGCCGACACCGGTTATCAACTCATATTTGATGCTTCTGGAGTGACTAATGTGACCTCAAATGCATTTGAGGTTATTTCCGGTCCCGCTACAAGTATAGCCTTGACGGGAGATACCAGTAACTTGACTAGCAGTAATGACCGCACGTTGACGGCCACCCTTTATGATAGTGAAAACAATGTCGTCAGTTCTGGCAGTGACAGCAATTTGGATATATCCTTTACTAAAACAAGTGGCACAGGAACGGTAAGCGGATTGCAAACCGTGACCGCTGCCAATGGTGTTGCCACACTGGATGTGAGCGGACAAACAGCCGGAGCCCTGACTATTCAAGCCGAAGCTACAACAACGGCTTCTACTACGTTGAGTGATGCTTTGAGTTTTGATATTGTGAACGGACTCGGAAATCCGACTATTGCTACACCCGGCGATGGTGATTATGTGAATGCTGATGAAGCACCGTTGGTAACGGTTTCGGGTACGGCGCCGGGCGCAACAACGGCTCGAATCACTATCACTGATAAAAACGGAAATAAAGTCGAGCAGACGGTAACGGTCTCCAGTGACGATTACACCCATGATTTTGATGTAAGCGGTCTGGATGATGGGGATCTTACGATCAGCGTGGTTGGCATTGATGATGCCTCAAACGAGTCTTCAACTACTTCCATCAATGTGACGTTAGATCAGGTTGCACCTACGCTTTCGGTTAATGATCAGCTAACCAACGATAATACGCCAACCATTACAGGCACCTCGGATCAGCCTGCGGGAAGTACGGTTTCAATTACGATTAATGGACATACGTACACGGGCACGACTGATTCCAATGGTGATTGGAGCATTGATGTCACTGATGGGTTGCCTGATGATGAATATACGGTGAGTGTGACCACAACAGATAAGGCCGGTAACGAAACTACGACTACCGGAACGATCACTGTGGATACAACTCTTCCTGCACTGACGATCAATGACCAAACGACCAATGATGCGACTCCGGTTATCACGGGAACGTCGGATGAACCCACCGGCAGCCAGGTGAGCGTTACCGTTAATGGAAATACCTACACTGGAACCGTCGATGGCGATGGCAACTGGAGCGTGGATGTAACAGATGGGCTTCCTGAGGGTGCCTACACGGCCGAAGCAACCATTACCGATGATGCCGGAAATACCACGGCCAAACAGGGAACTATCACTATTGATACCACGGCTCCGGCGATCACTGTCAATGATCTGCTGACCAAAGATAATACGCCGACTATTACCGGTACTTCTGATGAGATTGGAGCCACGGTTACTGTTTCTATTGATGGATCTGATTACACGGGAACAGTTGCAGGGGATGGAACCTGGAGTGTGGATGTAACAAATGCGCTTGCTGATAATGCGTACACGGCAACGGCTTCTGTTTTGGATGATGCTGGTTCTGAATCGACTGATACAGCTACCATTACTATTGATACGATTGCGCCCGCCGGATATACGGTTGCCTGGGATACCGATCCGATTAATGGCACTAACCAGACGGTCGCCGGATTTATGCTGACGGGCGGCGAAGATGGTGCTGATTATTCCTGGACGATCACGGATGGAACCACTGATATTACCGGTACAGGAACCATGAGCGGAACGAGCTTCCAGTTACAAAATCAGGATGTCTCTGGATTAGCGGATGGTACACTTACGGTGAAGGTTATCCTCACCGATGAAGCCGGAAATCAAGGTGCTGAAGACAGCGACGATGCTTCAAAGAATACCGTTGCTGCTGACATTTCGGCTGTGAACTTAGGTAATGACGGATCGGATAACATTACGCTGAGTTTCGATACGGATGTACAACTAGGGTCAGCAAATGGCGACTTGGCAGTAACGATTGATGGCCCCAATACGAAAACGGTCTATAATTTCAATCGATCCGACTTTACAGAGACGGATAATGGAGACGGTACCTGGACGTACAGCTTATCCACGACCCAGGCGTATGATGACGGTGATGGAACTTACACGGCAATAATCAATGACGCCAAAGATGCAGCAGGGAATGACGGGGCCGATGGCACGGATAAAGCCACCTACAACAAAGCGACAATTCCTGCTAATTTGACTATCACAGGAGGAGATAATCAGGCTGATTCGGTAACAGCTGCCTTGCAAAATCGTTTGCAGGTCAAAGTTACCAATGCAAATAACAAACCGGTTAGCGGTGTAAGCGTTGATTTTAAAATTAGTTCGATTCCGAGTGGAGCCAGCGGACAAAATTTATCAGTGGCCAGTGCTACTACTGACGCCAGCGGTCTGGCTTCGGTGAATCTCACCTTAGGAGATAAAGCAGGAACCTATAAAGTAACGGCCAGTTCGGGTTCTTTAACGGAGGTTCAATTTACTGAAACGGCTAACCCAGGTTCAGCAAATGCCGGAACGTCCTTGATAACGGCTGTAGATGCATCGATTACGGCGGATGGTTCTTCTAAGACGACTGTCACCGTCCAACTGAAAGACCAGTTTGGGAATAATTTGAAAATGAGTGGAGATAACGTAAGTCTGGCCACGACGGCTGGTAGCCTGAGCAGTGTTACCGACAATAACGATGGTACCTACAACGCCAAGCTGACCTCCTCAACCAATGTAGAGACGGCGACTATTAGTGGTAAATTAGCTAGTACTGCTATTACTGATGATGCGACTGTAGATTTCACGGTTGGTAATTATGACCTGACACAATCAACCATCAGTGTAAATAAGAATACGATTACTGCTGATGGGAAGGCTGCCTCTAAAGTGACGGTGCAACTTAAGGACGCCAATGGGAATAATATTACCAGCGGCGGAGAAACAGTTGTTATTTCTACTGACTTAGGTAACGTAACTGCGCCGAAGGATGAAAATAATGGCACTTATACAGCTTCGCTTACATCAACTAAAACTGGAACAGCTACACTGTCTGCTACAATAAACGGAGATACCATTACCAGTGACAACCCGACGGTAACAGTTAATTCTGGTGCTATTAGTGCAACTGAGTCAACCGTAAGTGCCAGTCCGATTTCGGTAACGGCGGATGGATCGACTGCTTCAACACTCACAATTGCCCTGAAAGATGCCAACGGCAATGCTATTAGCGGACAGGCCGGAAATATTACATTGTCTGGCTTACGCAATGCCAATGCTGGAACGGTTAGTGAATCCACCGCAGGCACCTATAAAGTTGAGATAACAAATACGATAGCTGAACAGATTACGGTTATCGTTACTGCGGATGGCACCATGTTGAATGATCAGCCGGCTATTACCTTTACAGCCGGTGCTATCAGCGCCAGTAATTCGTCAGTAACGGCAACCAGTCCTCATATCGCTGACGGAGCTGATGCCTCCACTGTCACAATTAAATTGAAGGATGCTAATAAGAATATTATTGGCGGTTTGGGTAACAGTGATTTTACTATTGAGTTAAGCGGTGACGCCAAGGCAGGAACGGTATCCGAAACAAGTGCAGCGGGCACCTATAAAGTTCAAGTCACTGATACTACGGCTGAAGATGTAACGGTGAGCATAAAGGCTAAGGGGGTATCCCTCGACGACCAACCTAAAGTTACTTTCGAGCCCGGTGCGGCAGCCAATATTGCAATCAACGGCGGAGATAATCAGAGTAAAACGGTGACTAAAACCTTGGATAATCCGCTGGAAGTTTTAGTTACGGATGTCAATGACAATCCAGTCGGTGGTGTAACAGTGAATTTTGCGATAACGGCTACGCCGAATGATGCTTCTGGCAGTGCGCTCAGCAGTAAATCAGCTACAACAGATGCCAACGGTATAACTTCTGTGAAACTCAAACTGGGCGATAAAGTTGGTGCTTATAAAGTAACAGCTAGTTCCGGTAATCTCTCTGATGTGATCTTTATGGAAACAGCCATGGCCGGCAATGCCGATCTAGCTAAATCAACTATAGCCACTAACCCGACAAGCTTGACGGCTGATGGTTCTTCTACATCATCCCTCACGGTTCAACTGAAAGATGCCTATGGTAATAATTTTACAAGCAGCGGCGGCACTGTTACACTGGATACAGATCTTGGAACTATAGGTACTGTGACGGATAATAAGGACGGCACATATACCGCGACTTATACGTCCGCCACGAGTACAGGACCGGCAACAATCGCAGGAAAACTTGCCGGGTCGGATTTTGACAATTCTGCTGTAATTACACTGAATGCCGGAAATGCTGATTTATCGAAATCCACTATCACGGTAGATCCGGATTCTATCATTGCTGACGGTGAGAGTACTTCCACTATCACAGTTCAGTTGAAAGATGCGAATGGGAATAAGATTTCTGCCGGAGGAGAGCAAATATCACTCGATACGGATGCCGGTAGCCTAAGTAAAGTAACTGATAATGGTGATGGCACATACAGCGCTACCTTAACTTCTTCTACCTCCACAGATACAGCGATTGTCAGTGGAAAGCTGGATACAAAATCGTTAGCAGATACGGCAACAGTATTCTTTACTGCCGGACCGGCCGATCATCTGGCTATTCTGAGTGGAAATAACCAATCGGCGTCGGTAGGAAAAACACTTGAGGATTCACTTCGGGTGAAAGTATTGGATGCAAATGATAATTCAGTTCAGGGAACCAAGGTAGATTTTGTCTTGAACACTCAACCCTCAGGAGCGGCAAAGACCCAGCTGAGTGCTGCCTATAAGATGTCGAATAGTAAGGGTATCGCATCGGTATTGCTGACGTTGGGCGACCATATAGGTACTTACAAAATTGCAGCCAGCAGTGGATCACTGGATAACGTTGAATTTTCGGCTACTGCTGAAGCGGGTACGATTAGCAGTATTATTAAGGTTACCGGGGATAACCAAGAACAGCCTACGCTCAGTGTGTTGAAAGATTCACTGGTTGTGAAAGCAGAGGATGAATTTGGAAATCCGGTCCCCAATGCTCCATTGGTTTATACGGTCTATGATCATCCCTCCGGAGCCCAGCAAATGAACTTTGATCCGGATACCAGTTATTCGGATGAGCAGGGCATTGCCTACAGCTCGTTTAAGCTGGGTGATATGAGTGGGGATTACAAGATCTCAGTCAAGGATATCCATTCTCAGGATTCGGTGCTGTTTGTGGAATCGGGCACCGAATCGCATCCCAACCCGAGCTTTATTGATACGGTAAATACGGTAGTCTTTAACGGCAGTTCGACATCGTATATGTATGCTAAACCGAAAGAATCCCTGGATACGCTGAATAGTATGACGATGGAGATTTGGATGTTGCCGCATTCGCTGCCCGATGAATATACAATTGCTGATAAAACGACCGATGGAGATGCTTCTAATAGCCAGTTTAAGATCTGGGGTAAGCAGGATAGTGTAATTGCGGAGGTTTATAACGATCAGGGACAGAAGACGGAACTCAAGGTTGGTTCGTTCTTTGAAAAGGCAGGCAATAAATCAAAATCGAAGGGCTTTAGTGCTGGTGGCTCTACGTCGTCTTCCGTTAAGTACAAATGGACTCATGTTGCCTTGTCGGTAGATCCGAAGAACGGCAAGGTGGATCTGTATCGAAATGGGTACAAGATTGTTGAGAAATCATTTAGCGGGAAGTTAAATCATGGTACAGAGCAGTTGGAGATGGGACGAGGCGTCGATGGCGAATACCACGAGGTCCGTCTCTGGAATAAAGCCATCTCACAAAAAGAAATTCAGCTGCGAATGACGGAATTGTTAAAAGGCAATGAAGATCACCTGGTATTGTATCATACCTTTGATGAGCATGATCCCACAGAGGATAAAGACTTAACAAGTCATGATAATAATCTGTACCTGTCTAAGGATGTGCAGCGCAACTTCAGCATCCGGGGCATTCCAAATATTGAGATGCTCGAAGATGATCAGTATATCATGAGTTTCAAAGGACTGGATAAGAATGGCAATCATTTGGATGCGATAATAACGCAGTTACCAGGACATGGCACCTTGTATCAAATTACAAGCGCCGGGGATCAGGGAAGCGAGATTGTGACAGTTCCCACACAGTTAAATGATTCGCAGAACAGAGCTTTATATATTCCCGATCACTATTACAATGGGACCGATAAGATAGCTTATGCGCTAAAAGACATTTACGGGAACCGGGCTGGTGCCGAGCGAAAAATTACCATTTATCCGGTAAATAATGCTCCAATTGTTAATTTTGGCACAAATGATCATGTTGAATTTAACGAACGTGATACGCTGCGTGTTGATCTGACGAAATATGTAGAGGATGTCGATAACTCATTTAACGAATTAAGCTGGAAGACCTCGGTGCTGAATAACAATTCGAGTGCCCAGAATGAAGTTGCCTCAAAAGTTAAGCCGGTATCTGAACCTTCCAAGGCATTCAATCTACCAAAGAGTTCGGCTAAAGTTAGTGATCAGCAGCGGGTCAAGGATCAGTATCATTATGTAGTTAAACAAAGGATTGGTGGTTTGCGAGGTGGATTCGCTCAATCCTCATCAGGGATAACAACTATTGTCCAGATGAGCAAGGATAAAACAAAGAAAGACAGTTTGATCATTAGTATTGATGAGCAACGACAACAAGCTGTATTTACCACCACATCCAACTTTTATGCAGCAAATATTCCGGTGCTGTTCGAAGCGATTGACCTGGGACAAAAGGTCGGTGGGGATACCCTTACCGTGACGGTTCATCACGTCAATGATCCGCCCAAAACCTTTGCGCAGCTTAGACCGGCTGAAGGCGATACGGTTAAGTTTTCGGATATTAAGACTGATGTTCAGTTTAATTGGGAGAAATCAACGGATATTGAGCAGGATTCTATCGAGTATATTTTTGAACTTAGCCGTGATGACGGGACCAATAAAGTGGTTAAAAATCTGAGTGATACTACGATTACCTTTAACCGGGATGATGCCATCATAAAATTGGAGTCGGAATATCACTGGAGAGTATGGGCAACCGATAAGACGGATACAACCGCCAGTACGGGCGAACGTCGATTTATTGCTGCCAAGGACATTCCACTTTATTATAAACTATCTCAGAACTATCCGAATCCATTTAATCCATCAACTACGATAGAGTATTGGGTTCCTATTGATTCGAAAGTGAAGATTGAGATTTATAATGTGATTGGTCAGCGTATAGCGGTAATGGTGCAGGGTGAAGTGAAACGTGGGCTCCATGCTTTTAAGTTGAATGCTTATAACCTGCATATTTCCAGTGGCGTATATTTTTATCGAATGGCTGCCGAAGGTATTAATAAAAAGGTAAGGTTCGTTAAGACTCGAAAATTCACACTTATCAAATAAGTTTTATAGGAAAAACCTGTTGATTTAAATATTCCATTTATCTTACGCTTTCCCAGCGTGGTTTTGGGGCACTTTGCAGATGATCTCAGTCCCTTTACCAGATTCACTTTTCATTTCTAAGCTGCCACCAATCATTTGAGCTCTAAATTTCATGATACGAAGTCCCATCCCATTATTCTTTTCATTCTGCACCTGAAGTCCGACTCCATTATCCGAAACGGTCAATAGTATATGATCATCGTGGGGAGCAAGTTCAACGTTGATCCTGGTCGCCTCACTATGTTTTATGGCATTGTTTATGGCCTCTTGTGCAATGCGATATAAATGAACGGCCGAAGAATTATCATCGAACAATTTACAGTGGCATCTGGAGTATTGTACTTCTACATCATATAAGTCCGTAGATTTCCGGGCTAATTCCTGCAAAGCAATGTCCAGCCCGTTTGACTCCACATTTACCGGCACCAAACCCCGTGCCAGTGCCCGGGCGTGCTCATCAGCTTCTCTTATCATATTAGTTATTTTCTGTACTTTCGGAGCGTCTTCAATCCCTTTTGACTTAAGTTTGGTTGCCAGGTTTTGAGCTATCAAAGCGATACCAGTAAGCATCTGACCGAGATCATCATGCATATCTCTGCCGATTCGCTGGCGCTCCTGCTCACTAATATTCAGGATTTCCTGTTCCAGTTTCCTTCGCTCTCTTACATCTCGGCCTATTGAGATAATCGTTTGGCGACCACTATAGGTAAATGATCGGGCGCTTATTTCTAAAGGGATGCCTTCCCCTTCTTTGGTTAGATGCTTGGACTCATGCAACGACTCACCCCGCATAATTACTTTTTGGAGGTGTTGTTTGATATGTTCTTTATCTGTTGCAACGATATCATAAAGGGTTTTTTGCAGGAGTTCTTCGCGCGTATAACCTAAAATTTCGCAGGCCACCTCGTTAACTTCTAGAAAAGGCAGGGGATTCATATCGGTATCTATCTGAAAGACCATGATTTCATCAGTTGTTGCTTTAAATAGGGCCGACATCCTTTTTTCATCTTTTCTTATATGATCCAGAGATTGCAAATATTTAATCACAAACCACACGGAGCCCCATATTATAATAATAGACATGACTCTGACCGTCGCTGTCATCAGCATATAGTCTGAGGGTTCGGATAAGAGGAATCCCAAAACGACAAGGAGAGTTGCCAGGATGCCAGATGCCAGGATATAACTTTTTTGCCTGGTCCAGTAGGTTGCCATAATAAAAAGAGCGTAGGGGATGTCACCGGCAACGCCCAGTGGAAACTGGATATCGATGATAAATACAGCAATAGAGGCAAAGAATATGCCTAATAGCAAAAGACGGTTAAAATGTATTGCCTTCGAGTTATTGGGCATATTTTACTTTTCAGAGGATTAATAAGTTATTACGGCTAAAGCTCTCTGTTTTTAGTATTGATAATTTGCTAATACCTTCATCAAAAGACAAAAGTTATTAACAGAGGGCTTTGCAAAACCCGGTGTCACCCTGAATTTAGTTCAGGGTCTTTTCCTAAAAGCCCGTTAATAGCTTTTAAGGGATAAAGCAGTAGATACTGAAAGAGATACTGAGACAAGCTCAGCACTGAAGGTTCAGCATGACACGAATGGGTTTTGCGAAGCCCTCTGATACTTAATCAGGTTTATTAGATAGCTCAAATTCTGAGACTGAAATTAGCTGTGAACTTTGTCCATGCGCGGTGTTAAAGATGAAAATGATTTGAGCTCGAAATTTCATAATATGTTTTACGCATGCTTCTCACTTTGCCTTGCTCACGAATAAATTGTCTTGATGAATAATCCGCTTAAATAAGTTGTAAAATCAGGCTTCTTCCACTATCTCTAATAAGGTCTGCAAAACAATTGTAAGAAAATCGTAAATAATGTTACTTTTAATATCCAGATAAATATTTGGCAAATTGATATCTAATGCAACTGCTACCTTACCTGAAAACAAGGGTTGACCTACCCAGGCATATTGAAGATAAGATTGATAAAGTTTTTAAACGAGAGACCTTTCCCAAGGGGCATAAACTATTAGGGACCCATAACTATTCAAGAAAGGTTTTTTTTGTTGAGGAAGGATTGATGCGACTCTTTTATCTGAAAGGTGGAAAAGATATTACGCATCTATTTTGGGCTGAAAATTCTTTTACCATGCCCATCGAAAGTATCTTTTATCAGGAAGCCTCTCCCTACGGATTAGAGTTGTTGGAAGAGAGTACTATTTGTTATGCTTCTTATGATGATGTGGAGACCTACGTAGAACAATCATCGGAGCTTGAAAAATTTATCAGGCTCCTGTTAATCGAAGTTTTGAAAAGATTCTCTGATCGCCTTAACTCTTTACAGTTTCAATCGGCGAAGGAAAAATATCAATCTATGATTGACCAATATCCGGATATTCTGCTCCGGGCACCTTTGGGACACGTCGCCTCTTATCTTGGAATTACGCAGCAAACGCTGAGTGTGATACGGAGCCAAATGTGAATGAAAGTGCATTCTAATGTTGAATAGGCGAAATCGTTTATTCATCGGGTGACAAATCCAGTCATCCGATGAAGTGCAAAACCAACCTTAACAAAGCTCCCCATTTTTTAAGATAGATGAAAAGTATTGCCATGACTTATTGATAGTTTTAGAGGCATTTTAAAATCAATAAGTACTATGGCACAGATAAAATTCCCTTTCCTCCTGTTTTTTGCTGTTACTCTTGTGGCTTGTAATTCACGACAAGCTGAAGAGCAATCAAAGTCTTCAACAGGGATTCCGGTTATCACTCAAAAGGTAACAACAAGCCGTATCGCAACGCCACTAACGGTCAGTGGCAATGTCGAAGGAAGCCGAACCGTTCGACTCGGCTTTATGGTTGGCGGACGGATTGATTATATCGGTCCCAAAGAAGGTGAACAGATCCACAAAGGAGAGTTGGTTGCCCGGCTGGATTCGGTTGACTACCGGATTGCCAAAAACATCGCAGACGTCCAGCTTCGGGAGGCCCAGGATGAATATAACAGGTTGAAATTGATGCACAAGCGAAAAAGCATCAGCGAAAGTGATTTCAAAAAAGGGGGCTTTGCGGTGCAAAAAGCGCGCAATCAACAGCGGTTGCGGGCGAAGAAACTTGCCGATACCCAGCTCTATTCGCCTATTGACGGGGTTTTGCTGAAAAAGCGGATGGAAGTCGGTGAAATCACCTCGCAGGGCAATCCCGTACTGGTTATTTCAGATATCGGTAAAGTTAATGTGAGTGCTTATCTGCCCGGGAGCGACTTGCGCAAAATCCAGCTTGGGCAAAACGCTGATGTCAGCATCTCATCTCTTGATTCTACGCTTACCGGCAAGATAACGGAAATCGGATCCGTAGCCGATTCCCAATCAAGAACTTTTACCATCAAAATTGAGCTGAATAATCCGGGAAATCTGATCCGTCCGGGGATGATTGCAGAGGTGCAGCTAATCTCACCGGAAAAGCAAGCGGTAATCACCATTCCTACAGAAGCGGTTATGCATGATATTGATGACCAGGCTTATGTATATATAGTGGATACGAATAAAGACAAAGCTTTTAAACGCAAAGTTGAGCTGGGACAACTTGTTAATAACAAAGTGGAAATCACCACCGGTCTTTCTGAAGGTGAAATAATTGTTACGGGCGGACAGCAGAAACTGACGGAAGGTTCTTCTATAACCAGTTCTAAGTAATAGCAGCTATGAATTTAGTAAAAGCGTCACTGAAACATAAACAGGTTACCCTTTCTGTTTTGCTGTTCATGTTCTGTGTGGGGGTTTATTCGCTGCTTAATATGCCGCGACGTGAGGATCCCAAAATCATCATTCGCCAAGGGTTAGTGATTGCCTATTACCCCGGAGCTGATGCCGTTCAGGTTGAAGATCAGCTTACCGGGAAGTTAGAACAGTATTTATTCCAGTTTGCCGAAGTTCGTAAAGAAAAGACCTACTCCGATACCCGTGACGGCTTGGTTGTGGTGCATGTTGAGCTGAATGAGGATGTTAAAAGGCCTGATGTTTTTTGGAATAAGTTAAAACACAAACTGCTGGTTGCCCGCCAGGTTGATTTACCGGATGGCGTTCGGGGGCCCATCGTAAATTCGGATTTTGGTGATACCGAAGCCATGATTATCGGGGTAGAGAGTAATACCAAATCGTATACTCAGCTTAAAAATTATACAAAACAGCTCGAAGACCGGGTTCGTGGAATTTCGTCCGTATCCAAGATAAAACGCATCGGCGAGCGGCAAAAGCAAATTCTTGTCACCGCTAGCTCACAAAAGCTTGCGCAATATGGCATCAGCCTTCAGCAAGTCGTTAAGGTATTACGGTCGCAGAACATGATCGGGGCGACCGGGGATCTTAAAACCGACAAGCTGCAAGTCCCGTTATATGCCAAGGGTTATTACAATAAATTGGAGGATGTGGCAAACCAGGTTGTAGGCACATCTAAATCAGGTGCCGTTATTCACTTGGGGGATATTGCCAATTTGAAACGCGGATATATCGAACCTAAAAAGAAGATCTCGGTCAACGACCAGAAAGCAATGCTTCTTGCCATTCAAATGCATGAAGGACATAATATTGTGGATTTCGGTCGAGAAGTTGAGCAGACGATCCACGAAGTTACCCAAAAGCTGCCCTCTGATGTGCATATAACCACTGTATTTAATCAGCCGGATCTTGTCCAGGAAAACGTATCACATTTTATCCGGGAGTTTTTTATTGCGATTATTGCTGTCATTATTGTTGTGGTACTGTTACTGCCTTTCCGGATTTCATTGGTGGCTGCCACGGCCATCCCCATGACCGTAGCTGTTACTTTTGCGCTGATGCATACCTTTGGCATTGAACTACAACAAGTGTCACTGGCGGCTTTAATTGTAGTTTTGGGGATGGTAGTGGATGATGCAATTGTGGTGGCCGATAATTATGTGGAATTACTGGATCAGGGAATCGACCGCTATACCGCGGCCTGGCGCAGCGCCACGGATTTAGTGGTTCCGATACTGGCCGCTACGATAACAATTATTGCCTCGTTTAT
>Ga0209928_1000231_pt1 | contig 12649 bp, 10 predicted proteins | sample SalPonF2_B_D2_MG_FD_185727 | JGI IMG/M metagenome (GOLD analysis project Ga0209928, IMG submission 185727) | Salt pond soil microbial communities from South San Francisco under conditions of wetland restoration - Salt Pond MetaG SF2_B_D2_MG... ...
CGTCCCGGCGACGGCGGCGACGGTGGCGACGGCGGCTGTACTCGTCTTCCGCCGCGCCACCTTCTGGCTGCCGGTCGTCCTCGGCGGGGGAGCGATAGCGATCCTCGGAACCTGACGGCGGTAGCGGACCGGCCGCCGCGACGAGCGGCCCGCCGAGTAGACGTCCCGCGCGCGAGCGTCGACGCGCGAGTGCGAGGAGCGCTACAATGGACGCCGATCTCATCTATTCGACGGGCGTCGTAACGAGGACCTTCACCGCGCCGTCTGCCGAATCTCCTTCAATCGTATCCCACTTCGAGCGGCCGATAGCTGCGGTCATCCTCGCATACGCGCGGAGACTTATCAATATCGTGGTACGTATGGGAGTGGGGGGTGGGCCATCGGTCGAAATCTCTTCCATCTGTTGACCATTACCAACCCGTTACCGTGTCATGCTTGCGTATTTTGCCACCATTTTGATGATATATTCTGGATAGTTCTCGAGGGGAGCGCGAAGTATCATCCGGCTACCGCCGATATAATAGCTATGTAACAAAGTAGTGATACGGAAATAACAATCTGTAGAGCCAGCATTCGGGAATCGGGAGGAGCGTGGCAAACGGAGACTGCGAACAACATCGTTAATGTCTCAATCCGACCGCGGCGAACTATCGCAAGACGTTGTGTTTGACCTGCTGAGCAACCCTCGGCGGCGGTTCGTACTGTCCTATCTACGGCAGGAGGGGGGGCCAGTAGACCTGGTTGACCTCGCCGACGAGATCGCCGCCTGGGAGAACGACACGCCGGTCGAGGACCTGACGAGCCAGCAGCGAAAGCGCGTCTACGTCTCCATCTACCAGACCCACGTCCCCAAACTCGAGGACGCGGGCGTCGTCGACTACGACCGGGAGAGCGGGCTCGTCCAGTTGGCGTCGCGAGCGGAGGAGATAGACGACTACCTCCAGGGCGAGGAAGAAAGAGTCCCCTGGCAGCTCTACTACCTGGGGCTGGCGGTCGTCAGCGCCGTGTTCTACTTTCTCGTCTCGTTCGACGTCTCCGTATTCGCAGCGATCGACGCGTTCACAGCCGGACTGATCATCATCGTCGCGTTCGCCGCCCTCGCCGTCGCTCATTTTCTGTACACACGATACGCAGACCGCCGCATGCCCCCGGAGCTCGTCAACTCCCGGGAGCGATCTAGACCCTGAGCGGCCGACCGATTCCGGGGCCGACGCCAATCGGATCGCCTCCACGGACGCGAGCCGGCAGCTTCGATGGGTGACCAAACGCGAGCCGACGGCTTCTATCGACTACCACCGTCAAATGGGAGGGGGACAGCGTCGTCGTTCGCAGTTCTCGACAGTCGTCGAACGCCGTCGGCCGGTGAGCGAGCCGCGTCGCGTCGAACAGACAGCGCGAGCGTGGGCGACGAACCCGTTCGGGGCTCGCTGACGGGACAGCGCGGGAGCGCTGCGTCGAACGCGACGTGGCAGGCTACCCGGCGGGAGCCGTGACGTTCACCCAGAGGTGCAGCGTGCGGTAGGCCGTCTCAGCCGACGGGTTCTTCGGCGCGTCGCCGCGGTAGAGATAGAAGACCAGGCGCAGGTTCCGACCGGTCATCTGGGGCCTGACCCCGTAGTCGGCGGTCCAGCTCTGGTTCGCGGCCACCGTTTGGGTGAGTGATTCGAGTGGCGTCTCCTCGACGACGGTCGCCGTGTCGTTCACCTGCCGGACGCGCTGTAGCTCGGCGACGACGGTGTAGTCGGTGACCTGCTGGCCGTGGTTGTCGACGGCGACGACCAGCGACTGCGTCTGGCCCTGAGTGAGGTTCGTCGGGTAGCCCCCGGCGACGAGCCCGCCGGACTCGTTACGCGTGTACAGCGAGAACGTCGCGTAGCCGCCGCCGCTCTGCGGGACCGCCACGGCGTAGGTGATCGACGTCAGCGCCACGAGCACGCTGAGGACGACGACGACGTTCAGGAGCGCGTCGAGGGAGGAGTCCGCGTCGAACACCGACGCGTGGAGCGCCGAGAGCCAGCCGAAGACCGGGGCGCGAGCGCGCTCGTCCGGTGGGAGCTGAAAGCGCCGGGCGGTCGCGGTCACCGCGCCCAGGACGATGAGGCCCGAGAGCACGCCGAGGTCGGTCGTCAGGTGGAACCCGCCGAAGACGAGCGAGACGCCGAGCGCCACCAGCGGCAGCAGCGCGAGGCTCAGCCCGAAGGAGACAGCCAGGCGCTCGGGCCACGTGAGCGCACGCTCCGAGAGCGGACGGTCCGTCCAGGTGAGCAGACGGCTCGCGCCGCCCACCGCGCCGCGACGCGCGGGATAGAGCGTCGAGACCAGCACGTAGCCGGGCAGGATAAAGAGGATCGGCAGCCCGACGAGCAACCGGACGAACGTGTCCGTCACGGGGAGGAAGAAGGCGACGTTGGCGAGCACCACGAAGCCGACGACGGCGACGAGGTCGCTCGGGAGGCGGCCCCACCACGGGCTGGTGTTGGTCTGGTACGTCATGGGTTCTGCCGGTTCTCCCGGGAGCCTGCCCGTTCCGGGGCGGTAGGTCGGATACGGTTCAGTGAACAGGAGCGACAGCGAACCGTCATAGTACGGGGTCTACCCTGGGTATGACGCGAGTGCGGCTTTGTTATGCGGGCCATACCCCCACCGCCGCGTCCCGCCGAACTCGCGTGGAACCGGGACCGTGCGACGGGGTCGGCGCGCTCGACGCGGAAGTACGACCGGCGTCGATGTCGTCTCCGGTCACGTCCTCGACCCAGTCTCCAGTCCCGACCTCAGTCCCACCATCGGCCCAGTCGTGTCCCCCGGCCCGTTCTCCAGCCGCCCTCGACCCGGGTTCGTGAGCTGGTGGTCGTCGCACGGGTCGTGGCGGTTTGTAATCCTATGTAATTCGATGTAATCCTTTGTAAGCCACTCGTGTCGCCGTCTCTCGTCGGTCGCCCCCGGCGCGCGGACTGCACGGTCGGGCACCGGTGCCGTCGGGCGGCGGTGCCGGGACGCAGGGGTTCCGTGCCCGGAACCAAGCTCTGGTCCGGACCGCGCTCCGTAGGGCGGTCGAACGCGTCCAGTGCGTTCGACGTGGGAACGGGCTCGTGAACAGATCTCACTCGACGGGAGATCTCACTCGGCGGGAGAGATGGCTTGGGGATTCGTCGTCCGGAAGCGGCGTCCGCAGAACAGTCAGTGCTCGGTCGCGGCCCCCTGCTGGAGCGCGCGCAGCGTCGAGCATTCGATGCAGCGATACACCTGGTCGTCGTTGTCACCGAACACGCGGGCGAACCGGCTCGAGACGTAGGTCCCACAGTTACGACACTGCGTCGAGCCCGGGGTCGTCTCGTGCGAGGTGGCCTCTGGTACCGTCGGCATGGTGCTCTAGCGTGAGCAAACAGCGTTCGGGCTTTGTTATAATCCGCTTACGGGATTGGGTTCGGTCGGAAACCACGACCTACGTCCCTTCGAATCGACTGACTGGATGACGCTGCCGGGTGACCGACGTCCCGGGGAGCGACGTGACGAACGGTGTGGCTGTGTCCCGCGGACTACCCGCTGGACGACGGTTTACCGTCGGCGCGAACTGTGAACGACCGAAACGGGGAAGGTGCTGTGGGCAATATACTACAAAGCAATCCGGACGCGAGTACCGGTGACCGGAGACTACCGGGCCTACACTGGCTACCGACCTGTATCGGTCGAGAACGTATCATCTACCATCCGGATCGGAAGATAACCTATGTGGAAAGTCCTCGGGAAACATACGTACCTGCTTAAGTGGCTCCGCCCCGAATCGAACTGTACGCGGAGGCGGAGACCCTTCGCCAAACAATGACCGAAGAGTGGGACGAAATCGGATTCGTGATCAGTTCGCGGTACAGAGTCGCCGTCCTCAAGCGCCTGGCAGAGGGACCAGCAACCCCGTCGCAGCTCGCCACGGACTCCGGACTGGCCATCGCGCACATCTCGCGGGCCCTCCGCGGGCTCCGTGACCGGAGTCTCGTCGAACTGCTCGTCTCCGAGGACCGGAAGAAGGGACGAGTCTACGGCGTCACGGAGAAGGGCGAGGAGATCTGGGACCAGATCCAGGCCAAGAACCTCATCGAGTGAGTTCTGAAAGACGCGACCGTCTCGCACCCGACCGGTCGAGGGAGCCACGCCGGCAGCTGCGGGCTAGCCGCCCCGACCGACACGGACGAGCGGCGTCGCTTTTCCGCGCTCGGCTGCGGGGTTCCCTCCTCGGCTCGCGGACGGTCGAGAGAGTACCCGCGTCCGACGTGACAGGGGCCTGCTGGACTATCGTCTCGGGACCACTGTCCCGTGGCCAGTCCGCGTGTTCGACGATCGACCGCTAGCCGATCGGTCGCTAGCTAGAATGACGGTCGACGACCGCACCCACGGCTGAAAGCGCCTGCAACCAGGCTGAAATCGGCGACGCCCGGGCTGGAATCGGCAGCACCCACGGCTGAAACTACGTCGACAATCGAGACTATCTCGCCGCTTCGATAACCCGGAGGATCTCGCCGGGGTTCGGCGGAGCGTTCGCCCCCTCGACCGCAAGCACCTACTCGTCTTCCTCCTCCGGGGAGAGCATCTCCGGGTTCCGCTCGTACGTCGGTGTTTCCGCGAATCGCTGGATCCGCTCCCAGTCGCTTTTCGACAGCCGTTCTACCATGCATCCACCTGTAGCGACCAGCGGGGCATTGTAATAGCGCTCCTACTCGCAGGCCCATGACGTCGGTTGATTCTGTGGCGCTGGCGAAGGCGGTCGCTTCCGTCCGGGCCGAGCGGCGCCAGTTCCGAACGCGACCGCGGGGCTGGCAGACAGCACCCCCATCGAGACGCTCCTCCCAGCCCGTGAGCCGAGATATGCGGGTGCTACCGGCCGGTAAGTGCCGCTTACGTGGTGAGTTCGGCGGGCTCGGGAACGGAGCGGAATCGCGAGTCACGAGCGGCCTGTGGGCTCGACGGTGCGCGACGGACCCGGAAAGCTATCGTTACGTGAGACGAATCGAGACCCGCCGAACGTCGGTCGGGTCGCTCCTGCGTTCGTGGGAAACTGTTTTCTACACCACCGACATAGGTCCCAGCAACGTGACTGTACAGCAAGAGGAGGCAGAATCGGCCGAGGGTGGCTGCTGTAAGGTCGGTAGAGCCATCGAAACGTACGACCTCGACGGCGAGAACGAGGTGCTCCGCCGATACTGGACCGGCGAGGGCGAGACGAGATACAGCCTGCGGGCGCTCGCCGACTACTTCAACCAGCGGGTGCTCCGGGCGGCGATGGAGGACGCCGGCGTCGAGTTCCTCGAGGGCGAGGTCGAGAACACCTACCGGCTGTTGACCGACAGCGACGTGAGCCGCGGGATGCGGACCCACGCCCGGAACCGCTTGGACCGGAGCGGGGTCGACCCCGACCGGCTGGAGGCCGCGTTCGTCTCCCACCAGACGATGCACTCCCACCTGACGAGCTGTCTCGGCGCGAGCCTCGAAGAGACCGCCGGGACCGACGACGAGGACCGCGTCGAGAAGGCGCTCGCGAAGATCAGGGCGCTCCAGAACCGGACGAGTGCGGTAACCGGCGACACGCTCGAACGCCTCGAGGACGGCGACGACCTCGATCTCGACGAGTTCAGCGTCTTCGTTAACGTCTCGGTGTCCTGTGACAGCTGCGGCACCCACTACGACGTCGGGACGCTCCTCGAGCAGGGCGGCTGTGACTGCCAGCGGTGAGAGACAAGCGATCGAGTGCCGACATATTACCTGTTTGAATGGATTACACCAGTATGTATGTAAAATCCTCGGAAAAATGTCTTTTCTCCGAGACGAAAGAGGGCCGAAACGAGCGCGCCGGTACGACGTTCCTTCCGAATCGAAGGCTCGTCCTTCCGCGACGTAGGCTCACTTCCGCGACAGGACGTATCTTCGGGACCGATGTGATTCGGTGACGAGGGTAAGGGACGAGGGCAGGGGACGAGTGTTTCGGAGAGACTGCAGTGGAGTCGGGACGAGATGTCGACCAGCAGTCGAGCCGTCGTCTCGAACGAACGCCCTGCGAAGAGACCACACTCCGATATCGGGGGGCGAAACACCGATATCCCGCACACTGCGACGGGAGCAGTGGTGGGAGGCCCCTCACGGAACGAGAGGGACAAAAATTAATACGGGGAGGCCAGAGAGGCTACCAATGGATACTGACGAACGCCAATCGGTAGAGGTCAGCGTAAGAAACGTCGGCGGTATCGACGAGTCGGCCGTCGCGCTCGAACCGGGAGTGACCGCGCTCACCGGTCGGAACGCCACGAACCGGACGTCGTTTCTTAGAGCGCTGATGGGAGGACTCGGAAGCGACCGCGTCTCTCTCAAGAGCGACGCCGACGAGGGGGAGGTGACCCTCCAGATCGGCGACGAGACGTACACCCGGACGCTCACCAGGGCCGGCGGGGCGGTCAGCCTCGGTGGCGATCCCTACCTCGACGACGCCACCGAGGCGGACCTCTTCGCCTTCCTGCTGGAGGCCAACCCGGCTCGCCGCGCGGTCAGCCGGGACGACGACCTCCGGGACCTCGTCATGCGCCCGATTGACACCGACGCGATCGAGTCCGAGATCGCCCGACTCGAGAACGAGAAACGGCGCATCGACGAGGAGATAGCGAAGCGTGACGAACTCGAGCGGGAGCTCCCGGACCTCGAAGCGAGACAGACGACGCTCGAGGAGGAGATCGACGACCTGCGCGAGAAACTGGCCGCGAAGAACGAGGAGATCGAGGGCACCGACCTCGACGTCGAGGAGACCCAGGCCGAGAAGGCGGAGCTCGAAGAGCGGCTGGACGAGCTCCAATCGGTCCGCTCGCAGCTCGTCACTGTCCGGTCGCGCCTCGAGACCGAACGCGAGAGCCTGGAAGCCCTCTACGAGGAGGAAGACGAGGTGAGCGAGGAGCTCGCGGCGCTCCGCGAGCCGAAGGAGGCCGCGGAACTCGAAAGCGAGATCGACCACCTCCGGCAGCGCAAGCAGGCACTCGACACCGAGATAACCGAGCTCCAGAGCGTCATCCAGTTCAACGACGAGATGCTGGCCGACCGGAACACCGGCATCGTGGCCGCCGTCGGGTCAGACGGCGGGGCGGTCACCGACCAGCTACTCGAGGAGAACGTGGTCTGCTGGACCTGCGGGACCGAGGTGGCAAAAGACCAGATCGAACAGACTCTCTCGCACCTCCAGGAGCACCGCCAGTCAAAACTCGAGGACCGACAAGCGCTCACGGCGGACCTCGACGAGCTGAAATCCGAGCGGAGCGAGCGCGAACAGCTCAAGCGGCGGCGCGAACAGCTGGAATCGAAGCTCGCGGAGATCGAAGCCGAGATCGAAACACGGAGCGGGCAGGTCGACGACCTCGAGGCCGAGCGTGAGAGCCTCGAAGCCGACGTCACGGAGCTCGAGACCGAGGTCGAGTCGCTCAAGGACTCCTCGTACAGCGACATCCTCGAACTCCACCAGGAGGCCAACCAGCTCGAGTTCGAGATCGGAAGGAAGGAACGAGAGCGCGAGCAGGTCCAGGAGAAGATCCGGACGATCCAGAGCCAGCTGGACGAGCGCGAGAGCCTCGAGGAGGAGCGCAACGGGGTCCAGGACGAGCTGACCGACCAGCGGACTCGCATCGACCAGATCGAGGCCGACGCGGTCGAGTCGTTCAACGAGCACATGGCGGCGCTCCTAGCCGTCCTCGACTACGAGAACATCGACCGCATCTGGCTCGAGCGGACCGAGAGCGACGCCCCGCGCGGCAGGGGCGCTTCGTCCGCGCGGACGTTCGACCTCCACGTCGTGCGGAGTTCGGAGAGCGGCGCTGCCTACGAGGACACCATCGACCACCTCAGCGAGAGCGAGCGCGAGGTGACGGGGCTCGTCTTCGGGCTGGCCGGCTATCTCGTCCACGAGGTGTACGAGACGCTCCCGTTCATGGTCCTGGACTCCCTGGAGGCCATCGACTCCGGCCGCATCTCCACGCTCGTCGAGTACTTCGCGGAGTACGCGCCGTACCTCGTGGTCGCCCTGCTCCCGGAGGACGCGGCCGGCCTCGCCGACGACCACCACCGCGTGACCGACATCTGACGCCGGTCCCGATCCCCCGCTGGAGCGGAAATCCGCTCCTTCGAATCGTCGCTCGAACGTCTCCAAATCGTCGTTCAAACGACCCCAATCGTTAGTTGCAGCCGTTCGAAACCCGGCCGACTCGAACGATAATCTCGATGCATTCGGGAGGAGGCGGGGGGACACCGGGTTTCCAGTGTAATTGATACTCGGTAGCACTCGGCAGTATAGGTGAGCAGTATAGGTCAGCGGTATAGGTGAACAATAGACGGCCGCTGAGTGTCCCCCATAGAAGAAGGTCGGCGGCGGCCGTCACGCATTCCGACGAGAAATCGGGCTAAGGTGATATCCCGACGAGAGACCAGGCTGTGGAGATTTTCCGGCGAGAGACCAGGCTGTGGAGCTGGACGATCACCCGCGGTCGGTCAGTTACTCCTCGGTCAGTACCGACATGACGACCTCCGGGCTCTCGAGGAGTCGGTGCTCGGTGTAGCTCCCGTCCGCGCGGCCGCCGCTCCGTCGGTTCTGCTCGATGACGTCGAGAAACGCGTGTTCCGCGAGGAGGTCGCGGACGCGGCGCTGGGAGAGGGGGTCCGCCCCCTCCTGGCGGCAGATGCGGCCGTAGATGTCGAATATCTGGGTCGTCCGGAACGCGTCGGAGTCGGGATTGTTGACCGAGAGGATGGCCAGCGCCCGGAGGACGTACTTCGAGTGCGGCGTCGCACCGCGGATGAGCTCCCGGAACCGGTCCTGTTCGGCGCGCTCGCGAGCCTGGGTGACGAACTCCTCTCTGACCGTCGGGCTGCTCTCCGCCTGGGCGATCTCTCCGGCGTACCGTAGGATGTCGATGGCCTTGCGAGCGTCTCCGTGCTCCTTCGCCGCGAGCGCTGCGGCACGGGGGATGGTCCCCTCCTCCAGGACGCCCTGCTTGAACGCGTCGCTGCGGGCTGTCATTATCTCCCGGAGCTGCGTCGCGTCGTACGGCGGGAAGACGAACTCGCGCTCGCAGAGACTCGACTTGACGCGCTCGTCCATCCGGTCTTTGTACTTTATCTTGTTGCTGATGCCGATGACGCCGACCTTGCACTTGGTGAGCTTGCCGGCCTCACCGGCCCGCGAGAGCTGCATCAGGATGTCGTCGTTCTGGAGCTTATCGATCTCGTCGAGGATGACGATTCCCACGTCGTAGAGCTGGTCGAGGATCTGCCAGAGGCGCTTGTAGTAGTTCGAGGTCGAGAGGCCCTTATCGGGGATGTTGATGTCGGTGTCGGCCGACCGATTCAGCGTGTCGCCGATGGACTGTACGGCCTGCGTCTCCGTCGAGTCCTGGGCGCAGTCGACGTACGCGTACTCGACCTGGATGCCCTCCTCGGCGGCGGTCTCGACGAGTCGGCTCGAGACGTACTTCGAACAGAGCGACTTGCCGGTGCCGGTCTTCCCGTAGATGAGCACGTTGCTCGGGGACTGGCCGAAGATGGCGGGGTTGAGCGCGTTCGCGAGGTGGGAGATCTGCTCGTCGCGACCGACGATCCGGTCCTCGTCCGGGAGATGGTTGATCTCGAGAAGTTCCTTGTTCGTGAAGATGGGGTCTTCCCGCGTGAACAGGTCATCGGAGTTCATTTGTTTCGTTGGACACCACGTTTCCAGTGTAACCGCTTATAGTTTGTCCCGAGACACACACACCACGTTTCCAGTGTAACAGCGTCCGAGGGAGGGGGAGCGGGAGTCGAAACAGAGGTCCACGATTCACTGGAAACTCGGTGTCCTTCGATAAGTATCCTGTAACTACTCTGCACGTATGCGGCCCCTACTGTACAATCCCTTGCCGGAGATATCCCCTGTCAGTGGCTTCTCGGGGATACCCCAGATCGAGGATTCTGTACCGCGTCGAGGTGGAGTATCGGAGTACCGAGTCAGTTCACGCCTCCGAAACCAATCAGACTGGCGACGGCAGTCGGACAGTGGCCGAGATCACCGACAGTCCAGCTACGAGGGGCGGAGACACACCACGTTTCCAGTGAAACGACCACGGTCTGCCCGTGGAAACAGCCCCCATTTCCACTGAAGCGACGTGCACTCTCCGAGTGCAATTCTACTCTTTTTGCACTTACTGGACTGTTTACCCTGCCCGGTAATAAAACCACTAGTCATGAATATCGTCAATCCCGACGACATTCCCTCAATCACAACTAGATCCTAAATCCCAGCTAGAGTTCCCGAGTCGCCTTCGGTTCCGGTTACACTGGAAACGTGGTGTGTCTCTCTCCTGAAGACGTCTGAGCCTCTCCCCCTGAAGACGTCTAATGGTGTACACACTCACTCCCCCTCCGTCGAGACGTCACCGTGACCCGCCTCGGATACCTGGGTTCCCGAGTGAAAAGCCCGACTGCTGCAGGTAAGGACGTCTGACCGAACAGTAACACTCGCTTACCTCCACCGACCTCATCAGTCCGCGTCATCAATTGCTCGCGGGTTCTCCTTGCCGGCACGACTCCGCTACACGGTACTCCCCAACTGGTCGGTACATTCGTATGCACTCACGTCGTACTGGTATTCGTCATGGGTTCCGGGACGCTTCCAGGAACTGTCACCGCTACCCTGGGTCCCAAATCGTTCCGACACTATCTTCTCGGCCAGCTGGTCTGGATCGCACTCTCCGTCGTCGGTTTACTCGTCCTCCAGAAGCTCACGGCGTACTACCTCCTGATTAGTTGGCTCATCGGTGCACTCGTCGTCGACGATCTCACGACACCTCCCGGTTCACCCTCCAGATGGCGTCGACGGATACGGATACTCGTCGTGCTCGGGTACGTGCTGTTTCTCGTCCTCGCCATCAGAATGGTAATTGTACTCATCGCGAGCAATCTGTAGTCGCTCGTACCAGAACGGACGCTCGCAACGGAATGTAATTCATTGTAATCGAATGTAATTCATTGTAACTCACTGTAATCCCCCTCTGAAACACCGTTTGTTCACTGCAACACTGTAATCTCGGAATCACGAACGGGTTCCACGTCGGGCTCCCCCCGAAGAGTGTTCGGCAGTCGCCGTGTGTTCGCCAGTCGCCGTAAATCGCTCGAAACGGCGTTGGCAGCCGCCGTCCGTAAGCCGTCAGTTGTCGTCGTCCGTGCCCCATCAGCTGCTGCATCTGAGATTATTTCGTCACTCTCTCGTCACTCTCGATTCTCCCGCTGCTCCAGGGTTGGATGACCGGTTCGTCGGCGAGGATGCTCTCCACGACGATGTCGAACGGCTCGTTCCCCGGCGTCAGCTCGTCGTGGCGAACCGGTGGATACTCGAACTCGGTGAACGACCCGTTCGCCGAGACGTACGGGAAGTCGATTCCCTGTTCGACGAAGGAGAAGTAGGCGTAGCGTCTCGCAAGCGTCCGCATCTCCGGGATCGTCGGGAGATCGTCGAGTCGATCGAGTATGCGCTCGTACTCTCTTTTCGTCCGTGGATCGTGGGTGAAATCGAACCCTCGATAGTGGGTGTCTCCGGCAACGACGACCGGCACCCCGCGGTAGGCCATCTCGATTCCCACGGTCGAGTTGTACACCAGACCGACGTCGAGGTCCTCGAAAAGCTCGTAGGTGTTGACCTCCGTGTCGGGTTCGAGGAGAAAGACGTTCTCGGGAAGCGGTTCGTGTCGTCGCCGGACCCACTCCGAGACGCTCTCGTTGGTTCCCATGACCTGCTCGGCCGGGTGAGTCTTGATCACCAACAGCACGTCTTCGCGGTCGGAGAGGTATCCGATCGTCGCCGTGATCCACTCGAGGACGTCCGGAAACGGGTACTCGTCCTCGTCTATCTCCAGTGACGCGTCCCAGATCAGGTTCGTGAACATGCCGGCCACCGTCCTCCCCGACTCCGATTTCCACGAGGCCGGGATCGACCGCGACGATTGCGAGGAGTATCGGAACACCGTTTCCTCGCCGCTCGCGCGACGCTCCAGCAACGATCGGATGTACTGTCGCTGCTCCTCGCGTAGCGGCTCCTGGAGGTGCCGCTCGACCGTCGCGCGATCGGAGAACTGGGGCTGTGCGTTCCGGTTGCTCGGCCGTCCGAATATCACCGTCTGGTCCAGAAACCCCATGTCGTGACTGTAGGCGGGGATTCCGTGGTTCGCACTGACCGCGAGCGGGAGCCCGCCGTGGACGTACCGCACCTCGTTCGCGAGCGTGGCTCGCACGTCGAACTCGTCGATGACAGACTCGCAGGCGTCGACCAGGACTGTCGCGTTCTCGAGGAACCGGAGGTAGACGGTTCGCTCGTGTTCGTCCGTGAAATCGAGCGACTGTTTCCGCAGGAACTTCCGGGAGGACGCCTTCGCGAAATCGGATATCCGGTAGCCGCGATACTCGACGACCCCCCCGTCCGTGCTCACGGTCATCGATTGGTCGTCGCCTTCTCTCGGCACAGACCCTCCGTCTCCTCCTTCTCCATCTCCCGTCGTCGACCGTTCCGCTGACCGACCAGGAACCTCCACGTCGAGCCCGTCGAGTCCGTCGAGCCCGTCGAGTCCGTCGAGTCCGTCGAGCCCGTCGAACCGAACGAGCGGCGGCTGGT
>Ga0209928_1000232_pt1 | contig 12644 bp, 14 predicted proteins | sample SalPonF2_B_D2_MG_FD_185727 | JGI IMG/M metagenome (GOLD analysis project Ga0209928, IMG submission 185727) | Salt pond soil microbial communities from South San Francisco under conditions of wetland restoration - Salt Pond MetaG SF2_B_D2_MG... ...
CGACGGACGGCCCGTGGCGACGGTGGAACCCGCACCGCTCGAAGCTCGGGGCGACGTTCGAACTCGGGCTGGACACCGGCCTGGCCGGAGGCGACCGCGTGCTCTACCTCGGGGCGGCGAGCGGCACGACCGCGAGCCACGTCGCGGACTTCGCCGGCCCCACCTACGCCGTCGAGTTCGCCCCGCGACCGGCCCGCGACCTGCTCGACGTGGCCGAGGCGCGGGAGACCCTCTTCCCGCTTCTCAAGGACGCGAGGCGGCCGGAGACGTACGCCCACGTCGTCGAGTCCTCCCTCGACGCCATCGTCCAGGACGTCGCCACCCGGGGGCAGGCGCGGGTCGCGTGCGTGAACCGGCAGTTCCTCGGCCCCGACGGCCGCCTCGTCGCCGCCATCAAGGCCCGGAGCGAGGACGTCACCCGCGAGCCCGCGGACGTGTTCGCGGACGTGCTTGCCGAGCTGGAGTCCGAGTACCGGGTGCTGGAGACGGCGCGCTTAGAGCCGTTCCACGCGGACCACCTCGCCGTCGTCGCCGAACCCCGGTAGGCAATCGACCCGAGGGTCCAGATAGCGGGTCACTTCCCGGAGACCGCGGGACGCGCCGACCGGGGCCTCCTTCCCCGCCCGCGGCGAGAACGCCCGTCTTCCGGAACTATTTACCCACCCGACTCGCTACATCACGCAGATGCGAACGGGTTCGGCGGCGCGGTTCACCGAGATGGGCACGCTCGGCATCGAGGAGGAGTTCTTCGTCGTCGACGAGGCCGGGCTGCCGACGGCCGGGACGGACGAACTCGTCTACGAGTCCGAGCCGCCGGCCATCCTCGACGGGCGGCTCGACCACGAGCTGTTCAAGTTCGTCGTCGAGACGCAGACGCCGCGGATAGCCGACCCGGCCGACGCCCGGGAGACCCTGCTCGCCGTCCGGGAGGCGCTCGTCACGCACGCCGAGCGCAACGGGTTCCGGATCGCCGCCGCCGGGCTCCACCCCGGCGCGAGGTGGCGCGAGCTCGAACACGCGGAGAAGCCCCGGTACCGCGAACAGCTGGACCGAATCCAGTATCCACAGCACCGGAACACGACCGCGGGCCTGCACGTCCACGTGGGCGTGGACGACCCGGACAAGGCGGTCTGGGTGGCAAACGAGGTCCGGTGGTACCTCCCGGTGATGCTCGCGCTCTCCGCGAACTCGCCGTACTGGAACGGCTTCGATTCGGGCTTGGAGTCGGCGCGCGCAAAGATATTCGAGGGGCTGCCGAACACGGGGATGCCCACCGCCTTCGACTCCTACGACGAGTTCGACGCCTTCGAGCGGGTGATGCTCGAGACGGACTCGATCAGCGACCGGGGCGAGATCTGGTGGGACGTGCGGCCCCACTCCGGCCACGGGACCGTCGAGGTCCGGTCGCCCGACGCGCAGGCCGACCCGGAGGCCGTCCTGGCGTTCGTCGAGTACGTCCACGCGCTGGTCGTGGACCTGGCCGAGCGCTACGAGGACGGCGAGTCGGGCTACGGCCACCGTCGGGAACTGCTGGACGAGAACAAGTGGCGGGCGATGCGCTACGGCCACGACGCCGCCTTCATCCGGCGCGACCGCGAGGGAACGGTCTCGCTCGGCGAGGTCGTCGACCGGGAGTGTCGCCGGCTCGGCGTCTCCGGCATCGCCGACGTCTTCGACGCCGAGAGCGGCGCGACGCGACAGCGGCGCATCCGCGAGGAGCGTGGATTCGAGGCGCTCTGCGAGTCGCTGGTGCTGTAGCGCCATCGGCTTCGATTCGACCGCCGGTGTGCACTCCGGCGCTGAGCAAGGTTTTTACGCACCCGTCACTTTTGTCCTCCTTGATAGGACATGTCTGATGATACAAGCGACACGCCGGACGACGTAGGTGTCGAGGAGGAGTCGCGCACAGGTGGCCGACTCGACGGCCCACGCGAGCGACTCGAGGAGGGTGCCGACCGGGCCGTCGCGGGCTTCGACGAGCGGGTCGTGGACATCCTCTCGTGGGTGCTCGACACCGAGACGCGGGCGCGCATCTACGTCTACCTCCGGCAGAACCCCTGGAGCACGAGCGAGGAGGTCGCCGAGGGCACGGGTCTCTACCCGAGCACCGTCCGGGAGGCGCTCGCCGAGCTGAACAGTGAGGAGAAGGTAAACCGCCGAAAGCGCCAGAGCGAGGGCGCGGGGAACAACCCCTACGAGTACACGGCGATAGCGCCGAGTGAGCTCGTCTCCGAGACCGTCGGGCAGGTCCAGGACGAGCTCAACGCGCTGTTCAACCTCGATTCGCGACTCGGCCGCGGGACGACCGAGGACGAAGAGAGCGAGCCGGTCCGCATCGAGGTCGAGACCGAACCCGAGGAAGCCGAAGAGGAGTAGCGTAGCGCCGAAACCCGAAGGGCTAAACGGGCGGCTCGCGTTCGACGCCGTATGGATGTCGCGCTGGGAGGGACGTTCGATCCGATCCACGACGGACATCGAGCCCTGTTCGAGCGCGCGTTCGAGTTAGGAGACGTCACCGTTGGACTCACGAGCGACGAGCTCGCCCCGAGGACCCGACACGTCGACCGCTACGTGCGACCATACGAGGAGCGGGCGGCCGCCCTCGAGGCCGAACTCGCCACGTTCGCCGAGAGGTACGACCGCGAGTTCGCCGTGCGGAAGCTGGAGGAACCGACGGGCATCGCCACGGAGCCGCGCTTCGACGTCCTCATCGTCTCCCCGGAGACCCGGGACGGCGGCGAGCGGATCAACGAGATCCGCGCCGAGCGGGGCTACGACCCGCTCCGCATCGAGGTCGTCGACCACGTCCCCGCGGAGGACGGCGACATCATCTCCAGTACGCGGATCGTCAAAGGGGAGATCGACGAACACGGGCAGCTCACGCCCGAGTACGACGGGCGCGCCCGCGCGGACTCGAACTGAGACGGTCGGCGACGGTCTCCCGGAGCCCGCGGCGATTCTACTTCCTACCAGGTGGGGACGTCGAAGCCGGCCTCCTGGAGGAGGCTCTTCCAGCGCTGCTGGATGGTGAGCCGCGTCACCCCGACGGCGTCGGCGACCGCCCGCTGCGAGCGCTGGTCGCCGGCGATGAGCGACCCGGCGTAGAGGCCGGCGGCCACGGCGGCCCGCTTCGAGCGCTCCTTCTCGGGGACGGTCGAGAGGAACAGGTCGCGGGCGTTCGAGCGCGCCTCGGTCCCGAGTTCGAGGCGGTCGGCGGCCTGCTCGAGTTCGGCCAGCCACTCCCGCTGTTCGAGGGCGTTGCGCGCCCGGTACATTGTCGATGAGTTCTGCGTTATCGCACTTAAAGGTCAGCCCCGCCGTCCCACGACCCGACGGATGCCCGTCTGATTATAAGGATATTGATAATTATCGGACCTGTCCGCCCCTGGTAGCTGCTCTCAAACGCGGAGTCCGGCCAGTACTGCCGCTACTTTTGGGCAGACCTAAATTTGACAGAAGAGTTAAATGATTGCGGTTCATAGCGGGGACCGAGAGAGTTCTAGAGTCATGTCACTGGCGAACTACCTGCTCGTGTTCGTCGCGGGCCTTATCGCCGCGTTCGGAACCGCCCTGGGGACGGTGCCGCTGTTCTTCCTGGAGGACATCAGCGACTGGCTCGACGTGAGCCTCTGGGGCTTTGCGGGCGGGCTGATGGCCTCGGCGTCGGTGTTCGGCCTGCTGTTCGAGGCCTACCGCAAGCACGCGACGTTCCTGCAGGTCGGGGCCGGCGTCGTCGCGGGCGTGCTGCTCGTCGTCGTCGCCCACCACATCATCGAGGGCATCGAGTACAGGCCCAAGGACATCGCGGAGGGCGACTTCCAGACCATCCTGACGGTGTTCATGGTCCTGCTCGTCCACAGCTTCCCCGAGGGGATCGCCATCGGCGTCTCCTTCGCGGGGCTCGACACCGCGACCGGCATCCACCTGGGCGGGTTCACCGTGCCCATCATCGCCATCATCATGACGCTCACGCTGGCGTTCCACAACATGCCCGAGGGGGTGGCCGTGGGCGTCCCGCTGAACCACGAGGAGAGCGTCGGCAACGGCCGGATGTTCGGGGCCGCGTTCTTCACGAGCGTCCCCCAGCCCATCGGCGCGGTCATCGCCTTCTACTTCATCCAGCTCGCGGAGGCGTTCCTCGGCTTCGGCTACGGCTTCGCCGCGGGCGCGATGGTCTACCTGGTGGTCGACGACATCATCCCGGAGGGGCTGGAGGCCGGCGAGGACCTGCCGAACCGCGGCCTGCACTACCTCGGCTCCGGCTTCGCCATCGGCGTCGCCATCATGGTCCCGCTCCTGTTCATCCTGTAGATGGGGCCCTCCTCTTGCGGTTCGGGTCCGCGGGAACGACAGCTACTTGGCGGCGACGGGCAAACCCGGATTCGAGCGCGGGTAGCCAAGCCAGGCCAACGGCGCAGCGCTTAGGACGCTGTCTCGTAGGAGTCCGCCGGTTCGAATCCGGTCCCGCGCATCGAGCGAACGAAGTGAGCGAGCAGGACCGGATTCGAGCCCTGGAAGACGAGCGAAGCGAGTCTTCCTCCGGTTCGAATCCGGTCCCGCGCATTCCTGCCGCGAGCATATGGCGAGCGGCGGGTGCGCGAGGAGGATTCGAAGCACGGAACGAGCGAGCGGAAGCGAGCGAAGTTCAGGCGGTTCGAATCCGGTCCGGCGAACTTGGCAACGGCTCTATTCGAGCAGTCAACCGTTCCCGGGGGGCGTGGCTTTTTGTGAGTGGCCGCGCCACGTCCGGGTATGAGTGTCCACTATCGCGACCTGACCTTCGACCGGCCCGGCCACGCGACCGTCCGAATCGAGACCGCCGACGGACTCGTCGTCTACATCGACCCCTGGAGCGAGGTGCTCACGGACGAGCCCCACGACGGGGACGTGGTCTTCGTGACCCACGACGACTTCGACCACTGGGACCCCGACGCCATCGAAGCGGCGGCCGCCGCAGACGCGGAGATCGTCGTCTACGAGGCCATCGACACGGCCGCCCTCGACCGCGACGTGACCCCGCTCCCCTACGACGGCTCGCTCTCGGTGGCCGGCATCGACGTGGAGGCGGTCCCCGCGTACAATCGAGCCGACGGTGCCCACGTCGACGACGAGGGCAACCCGTTCCACGCCGAGCGGGAGGTGGTCGGCCTGCTGCTCTCCTTCGACGGGACGACGGTCTACTTCACCAGCGACACCGACTTCCTGCCGGCCCACGAGGATATCCGCGCCGACGTGTTCGTCCCGCCGATCGGCGGCCACTACACGATGGACCGCCACGAGGCCGTGGAGTTCGTCAAGTCGGTCGATCCGGAGCTCGTACTTCCCGTCCACTACGATACGTTCGAGGCGATCGAAACCGACGCCGCGGCCTTCGCCGAGGACGTCGAATCGCGCGGGCACAGAGTCGAGCTGTTCTGACATCGGGGCGAACGGCTCGGTGCCGGTCGTGGACTGACTTGGGGAACTGGAGACACCCTGGCTTCGAGGGTCTGCCCGTGGGCGAAAACCGGTCTTTGCACCTTGCCGTACCCGATTGTAAGCGTCTGTAACTCTATGTAACTCGATGTAATATCTTGTAAGCCCCCGTCTCGCCCCCCTTCTCCGGTCGATTCACCATGCCGACTCCCCTCGCGGTCGGCGACTGCCACCTCGCCGAACACCGGTCCTGAAAGCCTCCAGAGAGGTCCCCGCGTACGCTAATCGACGGAATGCGCCCGCATCACGGCCCCGAGACCGTGCCACAAACCTTTTCTCGGGCGATTGAGTTCGTATCACTAATGGCTGACCTACGGGAGCTCGCTGCGGACGTCGTCGAGGACGTTGACGCACTCTTCTTGTTCTCTCCGAGCGGGTCGTACTACGAGGAGTGTACGAACCTGGATACGGACGTCGTCGTCATCGCGCCGGAGAACACGGTGAGCGCGGACACGTTCGTCGAACTCCCACTGGAGTTCGGTGACGTGCGCAACCGCATCAAGTTCGGCATCGAGGGGGCGCTCGACCGGGGGCTGGTCGAGGGGGGCGATACGCTCGCCTGTGCGGTCAACCTCTTCTCGAGCGACATCGACACCATCAGCCGGGTCCGCGCGGACGACTCGATGCGCTCGGGCGTCTACGACCTGTTCGTCAACTCGCGGGCCGACCCGAACGTCATCCGGGACGTCCTCGAGGTCGCCGTCGAGCTCGGGAAGAAGGGGCAGAAGGGCGAGCCCGTCGGCGCGCTGTTCGTCGTCGGCGACGCCGGCAAGGTGATGAACAAGTCGCGGCCGCTCTCGTACAACCCCTTCGAGAAGTCCCACGTCCACGTCGGCGACCCCATCGTGAACGTGATGCTCAAGGAGTTCTCGCGGCTGGACGGCGCGTTCGTCATCTCGGACTCGGGCAAGATCGTCTCCGCGTACCGCTACCTCGAACCCTCGGCCGAGGGGGTGGACATCCCGAAGGGGCTCGGTGCCCGGCACATGGCCGGCGGGGCCATCACGCGCGATACGAACGCCATCTCCATCATCCTGAGCGAGAGCGACGGGCTGGTCCGCGCGTTCAAGGCCGGCGAGCTCATCCTCGAACTCGACCCGGAGGACTACTGAGATGGTGGACTGGCAGGTGCTGCTCGTCGGCGAGTTCCGCTACGTGCTCGCGCTCGTCGTCCTGGTCGTCGGCTTCGTCGTCGGCTACCTGGTCGGCCGGCTGAACAAGCGCCTGCTCGTCGCGGCCCACGTCCCGGAGGCCGTCGAGGGAACGACGTTCGAGCGGACCGTGCGGAGCCTGGGGACGACGACCGTCTCGCTGTTCGCCCGGCTGAGCTCGTGGTTCATCTACGGGCTGACGATCGTCGTGGCGCTCCACGTCGCCCAGCTCCTGCCCGCCGAGGTGTTCCTGGTCCGCGTGACGAACTTCGTCCCCGACCTCTTCGTCGCCGCCATCGTGCTCGCGGTCGGGTTCGTCGTCGCCGACAAGGCCGAACTGGCCACCAGCGAGCGGCTCAAAAGCGTCAAGGTGCCGGAGATCGGCATCGTCCCGCGCATCGTCAAGTACAGCGTCGTCTACGTCTCGGCGCTCGTCGCGGCCGGGCAGATCGGCGTCGACGTCGGGGCGCTCCTGGTCATGCTCGGGGCCTTCCTCATCGCGGTCATCATCTTCGCCGGCCTCGCGTTGAGGGACCTCCTCGCGGCGAGCGCGGCCGGCGTCTACCTGCTGTTGAACCAGCCCTACAGCATCGGCGACCAGGTCGAGATCGGCGAGCACCACGGCGTCGTCCAGGAGATGGACGTCTTCGTCACGCTCATCGAGAGCGACAACCAGGAGTACATCGTCCCGAACCACCTCGTCTTCCGGAAGGGCGCGGTCCGCGTGCGGGAGTACTGAGAGTTCACCCGGGTTCGGGCGTCGACCCGCGCTACGAGCCGCGGAAATCGACGCTCAGCGCGAGTCGAGCGGTTCGGCCGGCACGCCCGCGACCGTCACGCCCGGCGGCACGTCCTCGGTGACGAGCGAGTTCGCGGCGACCTGCGCGCCGGCCCCGATTCTGACGCCCGGGAGGACGATGGCCCCCGCACCGATCATGGCGCGCTCGCCGACGTGGACCTCGCCCGTCCGGTACTCCTCCTGGAGGAACTCGTGACAGAGGATGGTCGCGTCGTAGCCGATGATGGCGTGGTCCTCGACCGTGATGAGGTCCGGCCAGAAGACGTCCGGCGTGGATTCGAGCCCCCACGAGACGCCCGTCCCGACGGTGACGCCGATGCGACGGAGGAGCCAGTTCTTGAGCCGCAGGCTCGGGGAGTGCCTGGCCAGGACGATGGCGGCGTAGTTGCGTGCCACGCGGAGCGGGCTCCTCGCGTCTGTCCAGTGCTGGAGGGAGTTCAGCGGCCCCGTCGTCGGGTGCCGCGAAAGCCGGTCGAACCGGGTCCCGTCTGCGGTCACGCTCGCCCCTTCTGCCGGTGGGGGCTTTAACTTTAGCAGGCTAAGTCCTCGTCCTCAAGGAGCGAGCGAAGCGAGCGAGTAGGGCGGGGATACAGCCGTACACTTGCCTAAACAATAATTTCACGATTAAGTACACACCTTCATGTATTTGGGTGATGTATAGTCAATGCAACCGAATGAAGTACGACCTCGAATCAGGAGCGCACTCCAAATACGCACTCCACTACCACCTCATCCTCGTCACCAAATACCGACGAGACGTGTTCACCGATGAGGTGGTAGACTTCCTTCGGGACTGTATCGGCGGCTTCGCAGACAACTACGGGGTCGAAATCCTCAACCTCGAAGCCGCAGATGACCACATCCACCTGTTGTTCTCTGCGACTCCCACGACCGACCTCGCCAAGTTCGTCAACACGCTTAAGGGTTCAACCTCCCGGCGAATCCGCAACGAGTACGGCGACCAACTCAGCGACAAACTGTGGGGTGATTCCTTCTGGAGTCCGTCGTACTGCCTCATCAGCACCGGACAAGTCTCGCTTGACGTGCTGAAACAGTACGTTGAGAACCAGCGCATCGAGAATACATGAACTACAACTACAAGTATCGACTCGAACCTACGCCTTCGCAAGAAGACCAGTTAGCGTGGACGCTCGATACGTGTAGGCAGGTGTACAACCACTTCCTCGGCCAACTCAACGGGGCAAACGAAATTCCGAGTCGGTACGACTTGCAGGGAACACTCCCTGACCTCAAACGCAACGAGTGGCCTGAACTGAAGAACGTCCACTCGAAGGTGTTGCAGATGGTCGTTAAACGGCTCTACGACAACCTTTCGACGCTTTCGGGAGCAAAGAAGAATGGTCGTAAGGTAGGGCGACTCCGCTACAAAGGAGCGGGTTGGTACAAGACGTTCACGTACAATCAATCTGGGTTCAAACTCATCGAGACTGGGACTCGGAACGACCGACTCCGCCTCTCGAAGATTGGTGCCGTTCCAATTCGTTACCACCGAGAAGGTCCTGAGACAGCGGCCATCAAACAGGTCAAAATCAAGCGTGACTCGACGGGAACGTGGTGGGCCATCTTCGGAATCGAGACTGAACAAGAGCTTCCTGAGCCAAAACCGCATGAGGATATCGAGAATCCCGTTGGCATCGACGTGGGGATACTCAAGTACACGCACGACTCGAACAACCTCTCAGTTGGGTTCCTCGACTTCTCAGAGGCGTGCGACCGTCTCGCCCGGGAACAGCGAAAGCTGTCTCGGATGCAGAATGGGTCGAACAACTACGAGAAGCAACGCGTCGTGGTTGCAAACGCGCACGCTCGACTCGTCAACCAACGCCGAGACTTCTTGCACAAACTGTCGTCGTGGTATGTCAAGAACCACGACTTCATCGCCGTCGAAGACCTCAACATTACTGGATTGTTTGAGAAACCCCGGAACAGTCGGAACGTGGCGCACGCCGCGTGGCGAACCTTCACCGCTATGTTAGCGTACAAGGCTGAGAGCGCCGGTACGCACTTCGTGAAGGTGAACCCCCGTGGCACGACCAAAGAGTGCAGTCAGTGTGGTGTGTCGTCTGAGAAGTCGTTGTGGGTGCGTGAACACTCGTGTCCATCCTGTGGGTTTGAGTGTGACCGGGACCTGAATGCGGCGTATAACATTCTTCAGCGTGCTTTTTCTGACGTAGGGCAGGGACTGCCCGAATCAACGCCTGCGGAGACTGGGGCCGCTGTGGATGCTACGGTGGCGTCTGCAAGCCTCGTCGTGGAAACAGGAAGCCCCGTCCTCAACGCGCGAAGCGCGTAGGGCGGAGTAGTTCACTCCCGCTACTCGACGACTGGCGTGAACTCGCCGGTGATGTCCCAGACGTGGATGCAGTGGACCTCGCCGGCCTCGTCGTCGATGCGCCAGGTCGTCTGCGCGTCGTCCCAGCGCTCGTGCCTGCCGCAATCGAGGCAGGTTCGCTCCGTGGGAACGCGTATCTCCGCGGTCATTGCCCGAGAGGAACACGGCCGAGCGTATAAAGGAACGGTCCGTTACAAAACTCGTCCGACCACTCGAACGCGTGCGGGACCGCCGCCGTCGGGTGGTCGGGGTCACGTCGTCCCGTCGTCGTACCAGCGATCACGCGCCCTCTCCCGGGCCCACACCAACGGTTACCACCCGTGCCGTCGTAGCGGAGGATGAGGAGAGGGGATTCCAGCCATGGCAGATACGGAGCTCACCACGGGGCCGCTCGTCCAGACCGCATCGCTCACGACGCTCCACTGGCTCGCGGTGGCGCTGGCGCTCGGCACCGGCCTCGTCCACCTCTATCTCGGCTTCGTCTACGGACTCGCACCGTTCGTCCTCGCCGGCGTCGGATTCCTGGTCGGCGTCGTCGTCTTCTTCACCCGCTACTGGCGACCGTGGTTCTACCTGGTCGCGGCACTGTACGCCGCCGTGCAGGTGGTCCTCTGGCTCGCCTCCGGGATGCGGTTCTTCCAGCTGGGCTTCGTGGACAAGGTCTTCCAGGCCGCGCTGGTCCTCGTGGTCCTCTATCTCTACTGGGACGAGCGCCCGTCGGCCGGGTGACGGGACGCCTCGCTCGAAGTCGGGTGTTACACGACAGGTCCTCGATAGCGACTTCTACGACTCGAACGCCAGATCGAGCGGCACCGACCCCTTCTGGTAGCCTTCGACGCGACCGTCGGGTCGCATCCGGAAGACGAACGCGGGTCGGTGGCGCACGTCGGGCTGCTCGGCGAGCAGTGCGTGCCACTCGTCGTCGGGGAAGCTCGAACAGTCGACGAACAGCGTGACGCCGCCGCCGTGTCGGCTCAGCTGGCCGTTCGTCTTCGTCTGGACGGTGTCCCGGATGGCCTGGATGGGGCCGTTGGCCGCGCGACGGTTCGTCGGGAGCGGCCGCGTGACCTCGACCAGCGCGGGGTCGCCCCCGTCGCGGGGGTCCGCCCGGAAGTCGAGGGAGTGGCCGGTCGTCACCTCGATCTCGGGCGTGACCGCGTAGCCGCTGTCGGCTAAGAGCTTCGCGGCGTTGAACTCGCCCATCGCCGCGCTCATGCGCACGTGGTCGAGCTGGGGGGAGGTTCCGAGCTTCCCCGCCATCACGTGTCGGTAGTCGTCGAGCGCCCCCGTCGCCAGGTAGCGCTCGTAGAACGAGAGGGCCGTCTCTGCGTCGGTGTTCGGGAAGCCGGCGCCGTGCTCGCGGAGGAACGTCCGGGTGGTCTCGCGGCCGTCCTTCGAGAGCAGGACCGGCAGGAAGAACCAGGAGAGCGTCGGGTACTCGGTGAGCCAGGGGGCCTCCTCGTGGAGCTGGGCGAGCAGCTCGCGCTCGGCCCACTCCGCGATGTCGCCCGGAATCTCGGGGAAGGTGTACTTCTCGGTGCGCCAGAGCGCACTCGGGGTCTCGGTGTTCCCGATCCAGTAGGCGTCGTTGCCGTTCCAGACGAACAGCGCGACGTCGCCGTTGTCCATGTCGAACCGGCGGGCCGCCCAGCCCTCGGGTTCGACATGGACGGGTGAGCGCATCGTCGCGCCGAGGTTGTCGTCGAGCGACGAGAGAAGCTGCGAGCGAACCCGCTTCTCGGACCAGCGCTCGGGGCTATGCCGGAAACGGAGGGGTTTCGCCACGACGAGGGGTAGTCGGTGGCCGGGTTTACGTCTTCCGTGTCCGACCGGTTCGTCGTGCCGGATTCGCGTGGTGTGCCTCACTCGGACCGTACGGTTGGCGGACCGACACCCGATTTCGCAGAGGGTGGCCACAAGACCTACATAAACGCGTAGTTACTCAGAATCGTAGTCACCACACCGCGGTAGGATTTCCTTACCTGAGCGACTCTCGAATCCACAAAGCATTTAACTAACCTGAGGAATGAGTCGTAATGTACCCCTACCCGAGGTAGCAGCTACGAGTAGACCCGGAACTGACTCGCGCGAGTCATCGGGTGGAAAGGACTGTTGCCAGGTAAGAAACAACACACACTATGACAGGAAACAAAAACAAACTCCGCGCGGTCCTTCTGGCCGCGCTGATGGTGATGTCAGTACTGGCAGCCACCGTCGCGTTCTCCGGCTCGGTTGCGGCACTCAACACGAGTCCGGACCGTACGTCCTATACGTACGACGCGAACGTAACAGGTGGCGGCACGTACTGGCACGGCCAGATGCTGTTCTTCCACGATGGACGGGGCAGCGCAAAGGCCAACTCGACGTATCAGATACGTCAGTGGGACAGTGCGAACACACAGGTTGGGACACTCCAAACTGAGTTCACAACCGATCGGAACGGCACTGCTGTGATCGACACCGGCTCGCTCGACGCGGGTCAGGAGTATGTCATCACGAACGCCACGCAGACCGTTCTTGCCCTTACCAACGTCGGTGTTGCCAACGGTAACGCGACGAGCAGTCCTGGCAACCAGGCCTGGGAGGTCGTCAGCCAGTCGCTCGGCGCCTCCTTCGCTGACAGCAGTGTCAAGAACGGCGGTTCGAGCACGAACTCGGACCTCACGTTCACGTCCAACCGCGGCCAGTTCGATGTCGTGGTGACGTGGGACACCAGCACGTCCGTCAGTGACATGAGGTCGGCGTTCTCGGCCTGGAACGTCCAGAAGCACATGACCTCGGGCGCCTCGAAGGACGACTCCCTGCTGCTGACGGGTGTCACCAAGGGCTCTGCCAAGGCTGTCAACTTCACCGGGCTCTCGGCGGG
>Ga0209928_1000235_pt1 | contig 12636 bp, 9 predicted proteins | sample SalPonF2_B_D2_MG_FD_185727 | JGI IMG/M metagenome (GOLD analysis project Ga0209928, IMG submission 185727) | Salt pond soil microbial communities from South San Francisco under conditions of wetland restoration - Salt Pond MetaG SF2_B_D2_MG... ...
TGGTATTTTCTGGGCTGATCAGGCTGCCCAAAAAACATCGAAAGGGGATTGCGGGGAGCTTCTACGGTTTGTTTTACTGTTACCGTAACTACTGCCGGCTTGGTTTGCTCAGCTACATTTACAAAAGCATCGTTTAATGCCTTAATACCTTCCGGCGGATTTTCGCTGCTTTTTTCTGTTTTCTCCTTAACTTTTTTTGTTGTTTTTGTAGAGGAGGAGAAATCAGGAAGCGATACTACCGAGGCTTGGTCTGGATTCAAATCAATAGTGTAAAAGCCAACTAGTAGTATTGCAACAACCGCCCAAAGGACATGGGTTGATTTAATACGTTTCATATTTAACTCCGTTTAAAGTGAAATTAATTATTTTTGAATTTCTGACAGTACTTAAAACATCCCAGAGTCAAAATTTATTGTACTATAAAATAATTAATGAGATGTACATAAAAATAAAAACGGAAGTTACTTTTCACAGTAACTTCCGTTATGGTTTAGGCACTTAAAATCAGTTGAGTTTAGCTGATTTCGATTTTCTTCTTGACCTTGTCTTCATCCTTGTCAATCGAAATATTTAACAGCCCGTCTTCATATTTTGCATTGATGCTGCTTTCATCAACATTGTCGGGCAATTGGAAGGAACGGTTGAACGATCCATATTTGGTTTCGACACGGTGGAATTTCTTGCCATCTTCTTCTCTTTCGAAGCTTCGTTCACCGCTGATCGAAAGTCGCCCGTTTTCCAGACTGATATCAATATCATCTTTCTTCATTCCTGGCAATTCAGCAGAAATCAGGAATTGATCTTCTGTCTCTGAAATGTCGATACTGGGAACGAAGTTATCGCGACGAGCAGAAACTACGTCGTTGAAAAATTCGTCCATAATATCGGAAAATCGTTTCGACATTAGATCAGAGTTCGGTTGATTATATCTCATGAGTGTCATAATAAGTACCTCACTAAATTTTTGTTTAAAATTATTAGTTGACCAAAACTCACTTTTATTTGAGCAACACCTATGCCAAGCGGTGTTTTTAGCGAGAATACTGACATTCAGCCAACAGGAATCTGCGTTTTTTTCAGATAGGAAAATCAGTTCGAAAAAAATGTCATTGAGCATTTAGTCAAACCGTCATACCCCTGTATTTGTGGCAGAAGCAGTGAACCGTTAGCAGTGAACAGCTGAAAGCTGAATGTAGATTCTGTTAACTGTAAAACTGTTTACTGCTTATAGCTTTCATTCCACTCTTTGGCAATAAGGAAAGCCATTTCCAGGCTCTGTTGGTAATTAAGACGGGGATCACAATAAGTCTCATAATGTTCATGCAGCTCTCCTTCTCGAAGCCCTTCCGCTCCACCAACGCATTCGGTAACATTATCGCCGGTCAATTCAAGATGTACCCCACCAAGATAACTCCCCTGATCTCTGTGGATGGCAAAGGTTTTTCGAATTTCCGTGATGATATCATCAAAATTTCTTGTCTTGATGTCATCATCGGTAGCGAATGTATTTCCGTGCATGGGGTCACAGCTCCAAACCACCGGCATGCCTTCGTGTTTTATACTGCGGATTAGGTCTGGCAGTTCACCTTCTACTTTGTCCTTACCAAAACGAGTGATAAGCACGATCTTACCATGTTCATGAATGGGATTTAAACGTTCGATAAGTTTCAACAGGTGATCATTGTCGTAACCGGGACCGATCTTTATCCCGATGGGATTACGGATACCCCGCAAATATTCTACATGAGCACCATCCAAATCCCGGGTACGATTTCCTAGCCAAACCAGATGAGCGCTCAAATTATACCATCCTGCACGTCGGGGTACGCGCTGGGTTTGAGCGGAATCATAATAGAGGTTTAAGCCCTCGTGCGAGGTATAGACATTAATTTTTTGAAGCGTATTGAATTCATTGGGTGTAATACTCTCCATAAAATTGACGGCCTTTTGGATGGAGTTGACCATCGCCTCGTACTCTTTGTAGTACTCGTTCTCTTTCATAAAATCGAGTTCCCAGTATTCGGGGTGATGCAAGTCCGCAAAGCCTTCATCAGAGAGGGCCCGCAAGAAATTAAGGGTCAGTGCGGCTTTATTATAGCCGGTAAGCAAGCGTTGGGGATCGGGCGTTCGAGCCTCGCGAGTAGGGGTTATACTGTTGATAAGATCGCCCCGGTAATTCGTAATCTTTTCACCGTTAACAATTTCGTAATCCCTGGATCGGGGTTTAGCGTACTGACCCGCAATCCGACCTATCCGCACTACCGAGGTTTCCATCTCATGAATCAGAATGAAACTCATCTGAAGCAGTACTTTTAGCAAATTGACGATTTTAGGAGACCGACAATCAGCAAAGCTTTCAGCACAATCCCCCCCCTGCAGTAAAAACCCTTTGCCTGCGGCAACATTAGCCAGTTTATTTTTGAGCGCTTCTACTTCCCAGGATGTAATCAGGGGGGGATTTTCCCGAAGCTTTTCATACACTTCTTCTAATTTAGCCTCATCCGGATAGGTGGGGAGTTGTTTAACAGGAAAATCTTTCCAGGAAGTGGGAGACCAATCTTTAGGATTTGCGACTTCAGGGGAGACGGTTTGTTTTGAGTACATTAGTTTACTGAGTAATTAATTCTTGCTTTCAATAGGCCCTAAGATTACCGAATTAAACGCACAGGGGCAATATTTTGCGGTTTTTATAACAAATAGAGGTTAGTAAAATTGTAGTATTTTCTATTTTAGAAAAGAGACCGTTGAAAAAAATATAATTGCATCGTCGAATATGAGCGGCAGATGTGGGCCGTCCTTCAATTTATAAGGATTGGCTTACTGCCAGTCAACTTAAGGATTACCGATTATCCTGATATTAGCTAACAGGATCAACAACAAAGATACCTTGTTTGTTAATATATCCAAATTTTTGGCCTAATTGTACCATGGCCATATCGCCTCGAAAGTCCCAAGCCCGGTCATAAATAGGATCAGCTACAACCTTTCCCTGTGCATTAATAAAACCATATTGGTTATTCATTTTAATACGAGCGAGTCCTTCGTGAAAAGAATAGGCATGATCATACTGGGGCTTAATAACAAATTGTCCCCGTTTATTGATATAACCGTATTTCTTGTGTTCGAGATCTGCATTATCGACAGGCATTGCTACCACCGCTTTACCTTCTGAAAAAGGTTCTGCTACCAGAAACTTTGAGCCGATGACCGTTGCTCCATTTTTATTGATGTACCCCCACTGTTCGAAGCCCAATTGGACGGGAGCCAGTCCTTCGGAAAAAGATTTGGCAGCCGGGTATTGGGGCTTGATAACTATTTTGCCTTCGGGATTGATAAATCCCCATTCTTTGTGTTCCGGTGTTTGTATCAGGGCCAATCCTTCGTGAAAGTTTTTAGCAGCAGTGAATTTAGGTTCAATCACATAATTTCCAGAGGGATCGATGTATCCCCATTTTCCATTTTCCGGTAGTTGAACAGCGGCTTTCCCATTACGAAAGGAGTGAGCCCGTTGAAATTGAGGCTTAATCTTGAAATTACCGGATTTGTCAATATAGCCATATTGGCCATTGACTTTTACAAGGGCTAAACCTTCATGGAAGGCTTCTGCATAATCAAATTTGGGATTAATTCTTATCTTTCCGTTGCGATCTATATAACCGATCCTGCCAAAGAAATTTACTGCAGCCAGCCCTTCTGAAAAATGATAAGGCCAGACTCGGTTATCCATAAATCGAAATTTAGCAGAGATCTGCTTGTCTAGATTGCCGTTTAGAAACCCTACCTGATCATCCTTAACAAAAGGGTACAGGTAGTTTTTGGTAGAGGCTGTTCTTTGACTGGTTTTGCAGGAATAAAAAGTGAGTCCTAAAGAGGCAATAAAAATGCCTTTGATTATAGTACGCATAAGCTCCTTTTGATGGTATTTATTAATAAATCACGTTACAAGCCGTTATAAATACAGAGAGATTTATAGTGCTTCTATACCGCAGATGTTCCTCGAAATTATGTGCGATATGGCTCGGTGGGAATGGTATTGGATTCTTCAATCAGTCCTTTGTAAACAACAGCCGTAGCCATTGTGGTCAGGGGATAGGTAAAGATGATACCAATTCCCAACAGTAATACACCAACCGCGTTGAGGGCAACTACTGCGATTCCAAATAAGAAGAGTTCCAAGGTGAGGTTTTGTGACAAATAATAACTTTTTTGAAGGGCGGTGAAGGACGAATCTCCCTGCTCGATGATGAAATAAGGATAGAATTGAAATCGAATAGCTATAAAAATGCCGGGGACCACTAACAGGAATAAGCCGATGAGAACGGAAATTCCATAAAGAAAACTAGCCACAAAGAAGCTTAAAAAATGACGGAAATTATTAAACATGTCGGCGACTTCTACATACGCATCCTGTACCAATAACAGCATTATCTTGGTAAAGCCCAGACTTAAGAAAAGCTGAACAAAGGTGAGGATAAAACTGATAATTTCCGATCTTTGAGTGGGCGTCTCGGGAGCACGTAACACAAAATATACTTGTGGCACAAAAGCCAGTACATATAGCGTAACGGTGGCACCAATCACAAAAGAGGCATACTTCTTATATTGATTGAAGCAAAATTTAAAAAGTTGTACCAGGTCGATTGAACGTTGCTCCATGTAAATCGAATTAAAGCGGAAAATTTTTAGTTATAATCAATACTCACTACAGTATATTTCCGTTATGAATTAAGGCTACAAAAGATACGATTTATCCATATCTTTAAAAGTTTAATCGAATAAAATTTAGTACCACCTTTGCGAGAAAATATAGTTATCCGTGGCGCACGCGAACACAATCTTAAAAACATTGATGTTAACATACCCCGAGAACAACTCGTTGTTTTGACGGGTATTTCGGGTTCAGGTAAATCTTCTTTGGCATTCGATACGATTTACGCCGAAGGTCAGCGGCGGTTCCTGGAATCTTTATCGGCCTATGCCCGCCAGTTTTTGGGGATGATGGAACGCCCCGATGTTGACTTTATCGACGGCTTATCACCGGTGATCTCTATCGACCAGAAAACGACTAATCGCAATCCCCGTTCTACGGTTGGTACGGTAACAGAGATTTACGATTTCCTTCGCCTGCTCTACGCACGTATCGGAATCCCATATTCCTGGAAGACCGGCAACAAGATGGAAAAGCAGACTGCGGATCAAGTGGTTTCTACTATTATGGATATGGCTGAGGGCACCAAGGCTTATTGTCTGGCTCCGGTGGTTCGGGGACGTAAGGGGCACTATCGCGAGCTTTTTGAGCAGACCATGAAGCAGGGATTTGTGCAGGTGCGTGTGGATGGCGAGCTGATGGACCTGGAAGAGGATATGAAAGTCGATCGCTATAAGACGCATAATATTGAAGTCGTAGTCGATCGCTTTGTGGTCAATAAAAAAAGTGAAAAGCGCATTGCCGAAAGCGTTCGTCTGGCCCTGGAAATGGCCGAAGGGAATGTGATTTTATCGGTCCCCAAAGAGGAGGGGGAATTTGAAGATCATCTCTATTCCCAGAATTTATTTGACCCCGAAAGCGGCCTGGCCTATGAAGATCCGGCGCCCAATATTTTTTCTTTTAACTCACCTTATGGAGCTTGTCCGAATTGTGATGGTCTGGGCTATACCTATGATGTTGATCGCGATCTGGTAATCCCCAATAAAGATCAAACGATCAATGAGGGTGCTATTCGCTTTCTTGGAGAGCCGCGCGATATTTTTGTGTTCAAGCAATTGCGGGCTGTACTTAAAACGGTGGACCTGGATTTTGATACCCCGATCAAAGAGTTTTCTGATGAAGCGCTGGACCTGATCTTCGAAGGAGGCGGGGACAAGAAATACGACGTGAGTTACGATTTTCGAAAAGACAGCGTTACCTATAAACACTCTTTTAAGGGGCTGCGCAATATTATTAAGGAGCAGTATGAGGATAGCAAATCCAACAAGCAGCGGGATAAGGCCAAAGCCTATATGAGTAAGATCGACTGTCCTGAGTGTGGCGGCGGACGATTGAATAAGGAGGCTTTGTCTTACAGGATTGACGGTCACACGATTGATGAGCTGGTAAACCTGGATATATCTACGCTGCGGGATACGATTAATAACCTTTCATTAAATGAACGCCAGCAAAAAATTGGCAGCCAGGTACTCAAAGAGATTCGCGATCGTGTGGACTTCCTGCTGAATGTCGGACTCAATTACCTGACGCTGGATCGCGAAGCGCAAACCTTGAGTGGAGGCGAATCGCAGCGTATCCGTCTTGCCACTCAGATTGGCACGCAGCTGGTTGGCGTACTGTATATTCTGGATGAGCCCAGTATTGGCCTGCATCAGCGTGATAATATCAAGCTGATTCGCTCGCTGGAAACCTTGCGTGATTTGGGCAACAGTGTGATCGTTGTAGAACATGATCGCGAAACCATTGAGCATGCGGATTATGTGCTTGATCTGGGACCGGGGGCCGGCGAATACGGGGGCGAAATTGTGACGCAAGGCAAGCCGGATGAGCTCGATCCTGATTCCATGACGGCCAAGTTTTTGAAAGATGAAGAGACGATCCCTTATCCCGAAGAGCGGCGCGAAGGCAACGGAAAGAAATTGCGGCTCGAAGGTGCGAGGGGACATAACCTGAAAAACCTGGATGTGGATATCCCGCTCGGGAAGTTTATCTGCGTGACGGGCGTCAGCGGCAGCGGGAAAAGCTCACTTATCAATCAAACGCTTGAGCCTATATTGTCAACCGAGTTTTATAATTCGAAATCGGTGCCACTCACCTATGATCAAATTCATGGCATCGACAACCTGGATAAGATTATTTCGGTAGATCAAAGTCCGATTGGACGTACGCCCCGTTCAAATCCCGGAACGTACACCAAAGTATTTGATCACATCCGCAAGCTGTTTGCCGAGCTGCCCGAATCCAAGATTCGCGGTTATGACCAGGGACGTTTTTCGTTCAACGTCAAGGGTGGTCGCTGCGAGGCTTGTAACGGCGATGGCGTACGCAAAATTGAGATGAACTTCCTGCCCGACGTGTATGTGGATTGCGAAACCTGCAACGGCAAGCGCTATAACCGCGAGACGCTCGAAATTTATTATAAGGGTAAAAACATCGCTGATGTTCTTGAAATGTCGATCAAAGAGGCCCACGAGTTTTTTGATTCGGTACCCGCTATTAATCGTATTTTGGGTACGTTGGTTGATGTGGGATTGGGCTACCTTCGATTAGGTCAGCCGAGTACGACGCTATCGGGTGGAGAAGCGCAGCGCATTAAGCTGGCCCGTGAATTGGCCAAGGTCGGTACCGGAGATACGCTCTATATCCTGGATGAGCCAACGACCGGCCTGCATTTCCAGGATGTGCGCATGCTCGTGGATGTCTGCCAACAGCTGGTCGATAAAGGCAACACGGTAATCGTAATCGAGCATAACCTGGATCTTATTAAGGCCGCTGACTGGATTATTGATCTGGGACCAGAAGGCGGAAATGAAGGGGGAGAAATGATCGCACAGGGAACCCCAGAGCAGGTAGCACAGATGGAGAACAGCTACACTGGGCAATATCTCAGAGAAGAGTTCGACCGTGAGCAAGAGCAAAAAATTACAGCCTAGGCCTTCGTAAATATCACGGTTAATTTTCCCGCCTTACTTCTCTAAGAAGGAGCTCCGGGTTACGATTTTGATCAGAATGCTCTATAAAAGCCTAGACTTAAATCTTGCGCTGACTATTTTCATCCGCATTCTGGGCTTGAAGGCGGATGAATGGAATGGCAGGCCCCGTTCATTCATCGGATGACAAGCTCAGTCATCCGATGAAAGGTGGAACATTCCGCAGGTATGAAAATCCCATGTACACGTCTATGGTACTTCGACCGATTTTTTGGGTTCCTTTTTTCATCGTTGAAAAAATGGAACAAGGCTTTAAGAAAGCCTATTTAAGGCTCTCTGTCAGAGTTTTATCTCTCGCGTTAAACTATTTTGTGATTGATCCAAATGGCATAATAAAGAGTTCAATAACTTTTGCTGTTTTGCCTAGTGGGTTCCTAATACAGGATAACTAAGGCTAATTTTCAAGCGCATCCAAAATCTCATCCGTCGAGCGCAGCCGTCCGATTCTCGGCAGGATATGTTCAATAGCAAAGGTGTGGGCCTCTTCACTTAGTCCCGCCATGCCGTCTTCGGCAAACACTTGCGTGTAACCGCGTTCGTAGGCATCCCTCGCCGTAGATTCCACCCCGAAGTTGGTAGCAATGCCGCCCATCACCAGCGTATCGATACCGCGGCGACGAAGCTGCAGATCCAGCTCAGTGCCATAAAATCCGCCCCACTGCTTTTTGGTAATTACGATATCTTGTTCTTCGGGGCCGAGTTCCCCCGGGAATTCCATCCAGTCATCCGGGCGTTCGCCGCCGGAAAGCGATTCATCGGTTGGGACGTTCAGGGCATCCCCGCCATCCGCAGAATAACCGACATGCACGAGTACGACCGTGGCATCGTGCTTACGAAAAGACTCAGCTATCCGAACAGCATTGGAAAGCACGGTGGATGAAGAATGAGGTTCGGTCGGATAATTGAGGATTCCTTTTTGCAGGTCGATGAGGACGAGGGCGGTTTTGGTGAGATTTAGTTGTAGGGAGTCGGGCATAATGTTAAATCGGTTAATTATTATTACAGTAACTATACAAAATTACCGCTGATATAGTTTTATCCAGCGATGCTTACGATTGGAAGGCTTTGCAACCCAACTCCATGACACCGGCTTTTGCAAGGCCCTTTATAAGGAAGCAGGTAGCGAAGCAATCGCTCAAAATTCAGCTTATTTCCTTTCTCACCCTCCAGATCATAGAACTTGGAGTGGTGTGTAGCAGTAAAGCGATTCCGGTGGATTGCCCGTTTTCCCGGGCATTCAGCCACTGCTGCAAAAACTCGGATTTTTTATAGGAGACTTTTCCCTTGGCGGGATCTGCTACATATATTTTGTTATGCTTTATTTTGTACACTACTACAAAATGCTCTTGTCCCCAGTAAACAACACAAGGCAGGGGGGCCTCTTCTTTTAATTGCTCCCAGGTGAGCTTAACCCCAATGGTACGAAAGCCGATATTTTCGGCTGCTTCGCTGATGCCCAGCAGGGAAACCCCTTCACGGTTGATCCCGCTTTTCTTGCGAAGCGACTGTAGCGTGTAATTACGCCCGTGGTGTTTGGCAATCATGCGCAGGCAGGTCGGGCCGCAGTCCATTTGGTCGTGCTGATGATATGTTTTAAAACCGGACATATCAGATATTTAGAATTTTGAGTGTAATGTTTTTAAAGAAAGAATAATTATGAACGATTGGGAATCATATACAACTTCCGGAAATTAACATTAATTTGGTGGTCCAACCAGTAAATTAGGGAGTAATACAACTTTTCATATCATTTTTTCAAAATGGGTAAGCTCTGATCGCTGCATTTCCGGTAACCACAAATATCCGGCGGTGAGCAAAATCAATGTCAAAGATGGCTGCCAGGTTGACATTTTTCGATACTAACTTATAGCGGCGGATTAACTTTCCCTTATTATTAAATTCATGAATCCAGAGCCTGTGAGGCGGGTTCTTAAAATAATATTTCCCCAACGCCAGGTATAGGTATCCATTCGGACCGCTAGTGCCGGTCACGTATTTTTTAAGCCCTATCCTGCCTTTGCCTCGCTCGAGTATTTTATTGGATTTATGATAGAATTGAGCCGTTACAGAATCCAGCTCAGAGGTTTTGGAAATGTTGGTCCCCCAAAGCTTTTGTCCTGACCGGTTGTACTTCTCAATTTTGGGATAAGCATTGTAGATCAAATAAAATGCTCCAGTGTTAGCTTTATCCTCAATCGGGAATGCGTGCGGTTTGTAATAAGCCGGAATTTTATGATCGTCAATCGATTCATGGTATTTATCATAATCCATCGTAAAGGTGCTGCCCTTGGGAATTTCTCCCATATCTGAAATCGTATTGCCCTTCCAATCAATAAGTGAATAAAGTTTCTGAAATTCTCCATGCGGCGTGATATTCGACAGTAATACATTTCCCTTCTGGGTAACAAAAGGTTTGTTATTGATATCTTTTGATCGTACTTCTAACGATGGAGGGGCCGGAGGAGGCATGGCATGGGTTCCTTCTTCCCCGAAATTCATAGTCCCATCCAACTTCCCATCCAGTGTAAACCTGGAAATTTTATACTGCATCCCGTCAACCACATAGAGGTGGGTTTTGGTCAGAAAAATATTATTTACCATCAAGAATTCTCCGGGCCCGCGTCCCCCTTGTCCGTATGTTCGGAGCACTTTGCCGTGATCATCCAATTCCAAGACCTGATGTTTGTGTCCATCATAAATAAATAGATGCGACTTGCCATCATATCTTATAAAAGTGGGTTTGGCCAATATGTCATCCTTATATGATACAATTGTTTGATACTTCTTAAGTACGGTTACTTTTGCTTGGGATGGCGACGTATTTTTAGAGCTGCAGCCGATTCCCGGTAAAATTATCAAAACAAAACTTACTGCTGTGATGAATTTTGAATGCATAATAGATCTCTCATTTTTGTTATAGGCCACTGATCTGCACAGATTTAAATGGATTATCCGGGTACATCTGCGCAAATCCGGGGCCGGTTATTTCATCTCAATTTGATACCGCACGATTTGTTGAACGCCTGTTTTAGGATTTTTCTCCACCGCATAGAGTTTTCCATCTTTGACGACTTCGATCTCATTTGATCGCGGCCATTCGAAGCGTGCCAGCAGTTTGCCCTGGGAATTCAGTACCCACCACTGATACACCTTCATATTCTTTACCGTCGTGGCAACCCACAGTCGGTCTTGATTGTCGATTTTCATATCATTAATAATCGGCCAGTTCTGAGGCAAATTCATATTATCCACATATTTAAGAAGAAAACCATGCCTGAAATGGGTATTAGTTACTCCGCCATTATGTACTGATTTTGGCGTCAATGGAACTTTGGGATGCGGATAATAAAATGCACGCCGGTACATTCCATCGTGATTATAAATCTTAATCAAAAAGTAGTCATGCTCGTTGGACACGTAAATATTGTTTTTACTTGACAAGATGATCATGGGGCGTCCGAAAAACACTTTAACGTTGTCAATTATTCCGCCTACTTCAGTCATCGTCTCATCAATATCAAATAGCTTATTTGAGGATATATCTCCGGCTCGATCCAACAGGAAAAACAATCTCTTGTATTCAAGATTTTGCCATTTTTTGTATTTCTGAGCATTAGGGTCTTTAAAATATTCGGCGAGATAGGTATGGTTATTCCTTACATATAAATTGTTTATGAAGGGGAAGGCTCTGTTTAATGCCGGATAATTTCCTCTGTTTTGGGCTATAATAATAGTTTTATCACTTGCCAGGGGATAAAGCGTAAATACTTTTACTTCCTGTTGCCTACCGTCATAGGCATATAAATACTTATTACGAATCTGTACCCCGGTTAGAGTAACAAATTCACCGGGTCCCTTCCCTTTTCTTCCCAGTTGCGTAAGAAACCGTCCGTCAGGGTTAAATACATCGATGACCCGTTTTTGTATATCAGCAATAAAAACCCTTCCCAAACTGTCAACGGCGATATCACCTAATAGCCCAATCATTACTTTACCGGAATTCCCAAATGCCTGCTCTTTTGTAAGCTGTATCTGTTGAACAGGCTTTACATCCGCCGGATAGACCTTAAGATTTTTTAGAGAGCGAAACTGCCGGGGCACTTTATTTTTCTCTTTTGAAGAACACCCCGCCAGGATAACGGCCAAAAATAAATAAGTAATGATTGGTCTCATCTTATGCATCCTGATTGATTATTTACTAATTAAATAGTAATAAAAAATCGTGAATGATACATAAGGGCTTCACATGTCTATCCGCGCAGATTTGCGACGATTATTTCATTTTAACCCGATATTTTACAACCTTTTGCTGACCGGTTTCCCTGTCAGTCACAAGAGCGTAGGCGAACCCATCTTTCACGGCTTTGATAGAACGGTTATCCGGCCAACTGAATTTCGCAATCAACTTACCGGTATTTTCCAGCACCCACCATTCCCGCACCCCAGCTTTATCCACAATGGTAGATAACCACAGCTGGTTTTGATCATCGGTGATCATGGAGTAAATAACCGGCCATTTTTTGGGCAATTCGGCATGTTCAACAACCTTGCGATTCCTGTTATCTTTGTGAAAAAGGGAGAGAAGTTCTTCTCTGCGTATGGGCTTCTTTTCAAATGGATAATAAAAAGCGCGCACATAGTTGCCTTTCGGTCCATAAACTTTAATCAGGAAGTCATCCGTCCATGCTGTATAAATATAATCGTTATCGGAAAGTGTGATTATTGTTCTTCCCAGGAAAGGCAATGGCCTAAAATTAGACAGGTGACGGTTTCCAACTTGAGCAACGAGTATTTCTCTTAATTTTTTTATTTCAAAAATTTCTTCAGAAATAATCTTACTCTTGTCGTTCATAAAGTAATATTTTTTGGGTCTGGCTTTATCCAGATTATACGTCGGACTCCCGACCCTTGCATCCAGGCGATGTTTCCTGAAACCTG
>Ga0209928_1000240_pt1 | contig 12550 bp, 10 predicted proteins | sample SalPonF2_B_D2_MG_FD_185727 | JGI IMG/M metagenome (GOLD analysis project Ga0209928, IMG submission 185727) | Salt pond soil microbial communities from South San Francisco under conditions of wetland restoration - Salt Pond MetaG SF2_B_D2_MG... ...
AAAAACTCCGGTTAAAATAATGATCGAGTCCGATAACCTTACGGAAATCGCCGTTTATAAAGTCGGAAAACTCGGCAAATTTACCACACGCGAATTATCGCTAAGACCCGGCACGTATACAGTGGTCGGGGCACGCAACGGATACCAGGATGTCCGGCTGAAAATCACCGTGAAACCCGGCCAGAAATCGTTGCGCGTATCCATAATTTGTAACATTAAGGTGTGATTTTGACAGACATACCAACAAAAATCGAGCCCATATCCTTTCGGTCCAAGCCGCCATCCAAAAGACCCAAGCCGATTAGTATTTTTAAATGGGGGGTCGGCGTTCTTATTGGAATCATCCTGATTTTTCTTTGTATCTCGACCTGGTTTGTCTTCACCGCCCGGCAAGTCGTGATAGACATCGAGCCGATTCCGGAACGTATCGTGTTTTCAGGGGGTATCCTGACGCCAAAAATCGGTAACTATTACTTGATGCGTCCCGGAAAATACACGCTGGAGGCTCTCAAAGAATGTTTTTTACCCCTTGACCATACATTTTATGTCAGCGATGAAAAACACCAAAACCTGCGTTTAGAGATGCAAAAACGTCCCGGTCGCCTGATGATCCGCACATATGATTCAGGTGATACAGAAAGCAACATTTTAGGGGCACAAGTATATGTCGATGGTACTGTGGTCGGAAACGCCCCTATAGAGAATCTCGAAATACTGCCGGGTCTGCACAACATTGAAATTCGTGCCGAGAATTATCAGAACTTTCAGACCGATGTTAACGTACACGGTTGTGATAAATTTCAGGAGGTTAACCTGGCGCTGCTTCCGGGTTGGTCGGATATCACCGTCAGCTCCGTGCCTTTGGATGCAAATGTTTTGATCGACGGGAAACCCTTTGGGAAAACCCCTTTACACACTCAACTGTCGCCTGGATCTTATCTTCTTGAAATCAGCGCCGATCGTTTTAAAACATGGAAACACCGACTGAATGTAAAACCGAATGAACCTCAGGAAATAAGCGATGTTAGGCTTCAGCCGGCAGACGGCAAATTGACGATCAACACCAAACCTGACGGAGCCAATATCATCATTGACGGGACTTTTGTCGGTCAGACACCCCTGACACGCGATATTTCTCCGGACAAACATCATGTTGTTCAAATTTCAAAGGCCGGTTATGAAAAAACAAACCGTGACGTACAAGTTGCATCGGCTGCATCAAAAACGCTCAATGTGAATTTAAAACCCAGACGAGGCATCGTCCGCCTATCGGTTGAACCGCCTGACACCGAACTCATCATAGACGGCAAATCATGGGGTGTTGTTCCGAAAAAATTAAATCTGATCGCCGTGGAACACAAACTGGAATTCAATAAAAAAGGCTTTCATCCTTATCGAATCCACATCACACCCCAGCCTGGATTTCCAAAACAATTGAAAGTTGCACTTAAGAAAAAGGGGACGTCCAAAGAAACTGAACCATTGGTGATTACAGCCAAGACAGGCTACAGATTGAAATTAATTAAGACCGGGGCCTACACCATGGGATCTTCACGCAGAGAACAGGGTCACAGATCCAATGAGACCCTTAGAAAGATTATACTAAAACGACCATTTTACATGGGCCTTAAAGAAGTATCCAACCAGGCATTCAAGGAATTTATGGCGAAACACAATTCAGGCTTTGTTAAATCACAGAGTCTCAACAATGCTGCTCAGCCCGCGGTTCGAGTTACTTGGGAACAGGCTGCCCGGTTCTGCAACTGGCTCAGCGCCAAAGCGTCACTGCCACCGGCTTATGTTCAAAAAGGAAACACGTTGATTGCCGTCGAGCCGTTAAACACCGGTTACAGGCTGCCCACCGAAGCAGAGTGGGAGTACTGTGCCCGGTTTCTCGGCAAACAAGCATTTTCGAAATATCCATGGGGAAACAAATTTCCTCCTGTTCAGTTGTCCGGGAATTATTCCGACCAATCTGCAAAAAACTTGCTTCCAAACGTTCTCGAAGGTTACAATGATGGGTATGTAACAACAGCGCCGCCGGCAAAATTTAAATCCAATTTCCTGGGCCTGTATGATATGGGCGGCAACGTGGCAGAATGGTGTCACGATTTTTATTCAATTTACAGTTATGATCCCGAAAAAACATATGTGGACCCAACCGGACCCAAAAACGGCAAACACCATGTGATCAGAGGGTCCGGCTGGAAACATGGAACCATCAACACCTTGAGGCTGGCCTATCGCAGTTACGGTGATGACAAACGTGAGGATGTCGGTTTTCGGGTTTGCAGATATCTGAAATGACCATGGCAAACAGATTTTTCATAGCAATGGCCTTATGGGGGACATGTCTTTTTGGAACGACATGGGCAGGAACTGTGCCGACAGGATTCTTGTGTGAATTAAACGTACCGCCCGGACAACATTCAGAATCAACCTATTTTGTCCAAAATGACCCAAAGAAACCATCGGACAACGCTTCTGCCAATGATGCCTCAAAAACCCATAAAGATACAATCAAACCAAAGACGTTGACACAAGATAAAAATGCTCCCAAAAAAACAAAACCAATGAAACCGTTCGTTCCTTCAGAAACGATTCCGGTGGATCAGGGGGTGGATTTTCCCTACGACATCTGATACCTCAACTGAGCGTAAACAAAATGATAACAAATATAAAAAGAATCAACATCGAGAATTCACTATGAAAAAAACATTGCCGATATCCATGGAGTTTATTTACCAGCTTTTCGCTCTGATTCTAATTATCATTTTTGTTCATGCCGCTTATGTCGGCATCATTCGTCCCAATGCCGACGCCATTCTGGCCCGTCAGGCTGAGATGCTTCAAAAAGATAAGACGAAAACCACCGAACGATCTGCCTATGTGTTGATTCGCGATTACGAACAGGAAGCGTGTTTTGTTCTCATGTTTTGGGCGCTGGCCATCATGGCGTTTAAGGCCGTTACCACCATAAGACACCGTTCGTTGTTACAACAGGACTTGATTCCTTTGGCCGAAGGGGTTCGTATATTGCCTGAAGATACCCGGGAACTGTCCCGGGCAATTCAAGCGCTAACGACGTATCAACAAAACGGATTGCTTCCCCGAGCATTGCTGGCCGGTTTGCAAAGATTCAGTTCAACACGAAACATTCAGGATGTCGCGGATGCCACCCATGCCTACTGTTCGGTCGAAGGTGAACGATTGGAATCTGAATTGTCTATGATTAGATATATCGCCTGGGCCATCCCTTCCATCGGATTTATCGGCACGGTACGAGGCATTGGAGATGCGCTTGGGCTGGCGCACCAGGCCATTGAAGGAGAAATTTTCGGTGTTACCCGCAGCTTGGGAGTAGCGTTTAACTCAACTTTGATTGCGCTTCTTATCAGCATTGTTCTCATGTTTATGCTGCACCAGCTGCAGCTGCTTCAGGAAAGATATGTCTTGGAAACAGAAGCATATTGCGAAGAGAGATTGACCAGGCACTTGCATACACCATCAGTGTCCATCCAGAAATAGCACCTTTCGAAACGATACGGTGTTCTCCTCTTTTTGCGATCCTCGACATAGTAAAACTAAGACTGTCGAAGATCCCGTAGTCTTTTCGGGATGGTCTCAAGAGAACTCCGGCCTTGTCTCGAATCAAAATCTACCATTTCTGGATGGACACTAAATTTATTAAAAAATCCATTTGACGGGGTACATAAATGACACTTCTCGGGCTTGAACTCAGCGATGCCGGAATCCTGGTTGCCGGCGACAATCCAGTAAGATTGCTAACTGTTGACGGGCAGGAACAAGAAAGCCCGGGGTTCGCCATCCCGGAAAAAGAGCGTCTGCTCGTCGGGAAACCGGCATCAGACAAAGCTCACCTCTTTCCACTTCAGGTCATCAGCAGATTCTGGGATCAATTGAATACCGAACCTTTAAAACAAAAGAACCGGCATGCGCAAAATCATGCTGAAATCGCATACGCCCATCTATTTCACGTCTGGGAAATCGTTAAACAGTACGGAGATGAGATGATCATCGCCGTACCCGACTTTTACAGCAAAGAGCAGCTGGGACTTATTCTGGGTATGGCCAAGGAGCTTTCAATACCCGTTAAAGGTTTTGTATCCCTGCCCATAGCCGCATCATATCACGCTGATCCAAATGCAATGCTTTTGCACCTGGACATCCATTTGCACCGATTTGAAATCACTCATCTTCATCAGGGCGAACATCTAACATCGAAGAACTCAACGACATTCGAGGAAATCAGTCTGGAACAGCTATACCGGAGCTGGGTGGAAACCATCGCCGAAGAATTTGTGCATGCCACAAGATTCGACCCCCTTCATCAGGCCGCAACGGAACAGGAACTTTATAACCGCCTGACCACTGCCCTTGATATTTTTAAAACCCAATCCTCCTTTTTATTTGAACTATCACACGGAAAAGATCGCTACCGTATTAATCTTCTCCGTGATGTATTGTTTCAAAAGATCGAAAAGATATATGATGATATTTGCCGCTTCATTGAAAAAATGCGGGGTGACCATGGTAAAAACAATGTCTTGACCGTCCTTCAGACAACTCATCGAGTCGCCAGTCTGCCGGGATTAAAGGATAAACTTTTAGAAATAGAAAACTGCAAAATCATTGAACTCGAACCCGGAGCCGGTGCTCTGGGAGTTTTAAAGCTCTGGGACCAGTTGACCGATAAGCACTTGGGAAATGGGACATCTTTTTTTACCAGCCGTCCCTGGCAGCAGACAGAATCTAAAATTCCCCATACCATACGTCCCTCACATCTACTCTATCGTGATGTGGCCTATCCCATCTCCGAAAAACCTCTTATCATCGGCTACGATCAACATCCTTTTGGAAAAGGCATTCGTGTTGAAGCGAAATCATCCGATGTTTCCAAAAAGCATTGTACGGTTCAGCGCGAAGATGACCGTATTGTCCTAACGGACTACAGCAGTCAGGGAACATTTGTAGATAATCGACAGGTCAAAAATAGTGTTATACTGGAACTCGGCCAAGTCGTTCGCCTTGGGACGTCCCAAGAAACCATAAGACTCATTGCCTGTTTGGACGCCGATGAAACGTAGAAAATTAAATGTATTCAGCTTATCTTTCATTGACTGCATCTGCTGCGGATTAGGGGCTATTATTCTTTTATTTGTCGTGGTAAACGCCAAAAGCGCTCATCGACGGGATGCCGTGACGTCGGATTTGCGTGCCCAAGTGAACAGAATAGAACAGCAGCTTTTGGACGGTAAAAAAAACCTGGTTGAGTCTCGCAACATCCTTTCTGAAATTGATGCCGATCTGGTGACCACACAGGGGCGATCCCGTGAAATTATAAAAACACTCAATGAAAAAAAGGTTGAACTGGCGGACAGGGACAAGGACACCCTGGCCAGCAAAACACACATCAATAAGTTAAAAACTGATTTAAGGTCTCTTGAAGAGGAACTTCGGCGGTTGAAAGCCGGGGCCAAAACACAGGATGACCTGGGTTCCAGGTTGCGCCCGTTTCCAGGGCAGGGAGATCGCCAATATCTTACGGATTTAAAAATGGGGGGAAAGCGAATCTTTATTCTCCTGGACGCCTCTGCCAGTATGCTGGATGAAACCGTTGTCGGGATTATTCGCCGGCGTAATTTAAAAAATGATCAGAAAAAAAGCGCTCCCAAGTGGCGACAGGCGGTAAAAACCATGAATTGGCTGATCACCCAGCTTCCTTCAACCAGTCAATTTCAAATATACATCTTTAACGAAACCGCACGCCCCTTGCTTGAACATTCAAAAGGAACCTGGCTGGATGCCGGCGCCATAGATCCATTGAATCTTTCGGCAGAAAGTTTGAACCGGCTGGTTCCGGAAAAAGGAACCAGTCTCTTGAACGCGATCAAATCGATAAACGAGATGAAACCGACTCCGGACAACATATTTTTACTGACCGATGGGTTGCCGACCATGGGAAGTAGCAAGCCATGGCGAACAAGGGTTTCCAGTAAAAAACGGGTGAGTCTGTTTAACGAAGCAATTCCGCAACTGCCCAAAAGAGTGCCGGTAAACATCATACTTTATCCCATGGAGGGAGATCCCATGGCTGCTGACGCCTATTGGCGTCTGGCCAATAAAACCAAGGGATCATTTTTCTGTCCCTCGAAAAACTGGCCTTAAAGAAAGCGCTGATGACATGGATTTAACCCTATGAAAAAACGTAGACGGGACATAGATATATTCAGCCTTTCCTTTCTTGACTGTATCTGCTGCGGATTCGGTGCCATTATTCTCTTGTTTGTACTGTCCAAATTTGCCGAACCGGTGGTTATTGAACAAATCAAAGAAAACATGCAGGCTGAGATTGTTCGCCTGGAAAAGGAACTGTTTGAAATCCAAGGTGACACCCACATCCTGAATCGCGACTTGACGGCTAAAAAGGAACAGCTGTCAAAAGATAAGAAAAAGCTTGCCCGCCTCCAGGGCGATCTCTCGGTGATTAAAGGCCGATTTGCAGGATCCAAAGACGATGCTGTGGTTCAAAATATTATTGAAGGCAAACTGGCCATTGCCCGTCAGGAGCTGACCGAAGAAATGAAGCGTCTTTATAAAAGCCTTCCTAAAAAAATGACCCGTTCAGTGGGGGGTATTCCCGTGGACAGTGAGTACATCGTTTTTATTATCGACACTTCCGGAAGTATGCAGCGAAATGCCTGGAGACTGGTCCAGAAAAAAATGCGGGAGACACTCGAAATCTATCCGAAAGTCAAAGGTATCCAGATAATGAACGATATGGGAAATTTTCTGTTTTCCCAGTATGCCGGGAAATGGATACCGGACACCCCCGCTCGACGCAGGGCCATCATCTCAGCCCTGCGTACCTGGAACTCTTTTAGCAACAGCAGCCCGGTGGAAGGTATTACCGCAGCGATCAATATGTTTTATTCGAAAGATAAAAAAATAAGCCTTTATGTATTTGGTGACGAATTCAGCGGTCTTGCTATCCAGCCGGTCATCAATGAGGTGGACAGAATTAACAGGGCAGCAATAGACGGTTCTCGTCGGGTCCGGATCCATGCCGTTGGTTTTCCGGTCGTTATGGAACAAACGAACCAACGCGGCAACACCGGTGAACGATTTGCCACGCTTATGCGCGCTTTATGTCAGAGAAACGGTGGTACCTTTGTAGGACTGAACAGCACGAGACCTTGAAACATCTAGAACCTATCTCAAAAACAATCTAAATGCCCATGGCGGTGTTGTGAAACGGTTCAAAATGTACTGCTCATCCCGCTTTTAGCGGGACTCTGCTTTTTCACCGCTCCACGCCCCCGATTCTCGGGATTTCGCAAAGCTCAACTTGCTTTTTGTTGAACCCTAATCTTATTTTTGAGATAGGTTCTAATATAAGTCAATCCGTACTAATGTCCATCCACGTATAAATATTTGGCATTATTATGTTTCTAATCCAGAAATGAGAATTTTTGCGCAAGATCAAGGAAATCAAGGAATTGCGAGGAGACGTACTTTAGTACGTCGCACAAGGAATCCCGCAGATTGACGCCGAGATTGCGGAAAAAGGCCATTTATGGATGGAAACAAATTAGTGTTTGAAACTTCTCTGCCCTGTATAGACCATTGTCGCACCCACCTCGTTACAGGCCTCGATGGATTGGTAGTCATTATCAGATCCACCCGGTTGAATCACGGAAGTAACGCCTTCTTTCAGTCCGACATCAATACCGTCTCTAAACGGAAAAAAGGCGTCACTGACCATTGCGGAGCCGATTAGTCCGCCTTTTTCGTCAGCCACTTTAGCATCAATTTCTGCTTTTTTATCTTCATCTTTCAAATCATTATAGGGAATATTATGCATTTCAAAGCAGTAACGGTCTGCCAGCTTTCGATAGGCCTTGTCTCTAGCAATTTCGGCAACACCCACCCGGTCTTGTTCACCGGTACCGATGCCGACGGTAACCTCGTCTTTGACATAAATGACAGAATTGGATGTAATGCCGGATTCAACAAGCCATCCAAAAAGCAGGTTGTTGTATTCCTGTTCTGTGGGCTCACGGTTAACCTGATACTGCTTACCTTTATAATCGCATGCTGCAAGTTTTAGATCTGCCTTTGTCCGTGCTTTCGGCACAAAAGACCACTGGGCGATGATACCGCCGTCAATCAGGCTCTTGAATTCCACACATCTTTGCCCCACAAAGTTCTGCAGCCTGTTGATATTACCGATACGTATCACCCTGAGGTTTTTTTTCTTTGCAAAGATATCCATTACACCGTCTTCAAAATCGGGTGCAACTACAACTTCAGCGTATTGTTCGGTGATGGCTTCCGCCGTTGCCCGATCTACGGCCCTGTTTACGGCGATACATCCTCCAAATGCTGCCACCCTGTCCGCCATGTTTGCCTTTAGATACGCATCTACCAATGTATCAGAACGGGCGACACCGCAGGGGTTGTTGTGCTTGACGATGACAACCGTGGGTTTATCCACAAAATATCTTAAAATGTTCATAGAGTTGTCTGCATCGGTCAGGTTGGTTTTGCCTGGATGCTTACCGGATTGCAAAAGCTCAATGTCTGAAGCCAGATGCTGTCCCGGCTGAATCGATTCGCTTTCTCCTAAAACCAGATTCCCATTGATCAGTTTGTAAAGTGCGGCTTCCTGACCCGGATTTTCACCGTATCTGAGCCCTTTTTGGATATTATCGATGGTCCAGGCCACTTTTTCATAAAAAAGGGTTTGTCTTTTATCCTGATCCACAAAACTAATCTCCATATCAGGTGGAAAGTGATCGTCCATTATTGTCCGATACATCTTTTTTAAATCTTCAGCCATTTTTTTCTCCTTTTTTTGAAGACTGTTAATATTTTCGTAATAGTTAACTGAACTTCGGGGCGTTTTTCTAAATCGTCGCTCCATGGATAATCTTTTTTTAAAACGCGTGAGCTCGTTGCAAGGACTCGTAAAGAAAGAACAGGAATCTATCTTTGAAAAATTAATAAGTTTGCCACACAATCTGAATTTTCTTTTAAAGATGCGATGTCGGCATGCGTCTGTTCTTTCTAACGATTCCTAAGCCACTTAAACAGCACCCGTTTTAAAAAAAGATCATCCATTCCGCTATTAGCTGCGGGTTGAGAAGTAAAACTCCCCGGGGGCTCAGTTAACTCCTTTAAAAAAAAATCGATTTCATTGGTCTTCGCTTCAAGCTTCGACGGGGCAAAACGGCCCGAATAGAAAGAGCTTCAGGTATAATTAAATTTTTGACTGGAAGCTGTCTGAGTGGATTAGGGATCGTTTTGAAAGAACCGTCGGCGGTCTAACTTTATGAATTAAATTTCCAATTAAAGCAAAACATTTGTTAATAGTCCGGGCAGGTTCTTTCATTACGAGCCCTTATTCACGAGTTCTTTCAGCAAAAATTTAATTATACCTGAAGCGGTAGTGGTTAAAAAAAATATAATACGATACCCGTCTATAAGGTGTAACACCCCGCCATCTCATCAAATGTCCTGGAACCCAAAAAGTCTGCGATGGTCCGGTCGTAGACAGCCGTGTGGTCAAATGCCTTTTGGGCAAGACGGTAGCGAAGTCCCACCGATATAGAGCCGTTATTTGAATTCATTTCTGATAAAATCGCTGTATAGTCAGATGGATCGACCACCGATGCAACCCTTATATAATTTTTTGCAGACGCTCTTATCATGCACGGCCCGCCAATATCTATATTACCACGAGCCATTTCAACCGTCACGCCTTCTTTTGAAATAGTATCTTTAAACGGATATAAATTGCAAAGGGTCATATCAATGTGAACAGAACCTGTCCGCTGGAGGTCCTCATTGTGGGCATCATTGTAGGTTTCGGTTAGCAGCCCGAGATATATTTTAAAATCGAGAGTCTTCACAAGACCACCCTGAGTTTCCGGCTGACCGGTGTAATCCGAAACCTGTGTCAGGCAGGAATCTGCCGTATCCCCAAGAATTTCTTTTATTTTTTTGTAAGTGCCTCCGGTTGAAAAAATTTTTATCTCAGGATTTATCCGGATAAGTTCTGGTATGAACGTTTCCAAACCGCTTTTGTCAAAAACACTTGCAAGTACATGTCTGACCTTGACTAAATCATCTATTCTTTCCACCACATTCATACTCATAGTATTTACCCCTTTCTCCCGTACGTTTTAAAAGTTGCTTTGACACGAGACGAAACTCCATATATAAACGAAAACATTCATCCTAAAGTGTGCACTTACTATTATCTCATTCAAAATTCAAGAGGACATCGTATAAAACATGGTTAACGTTTTATTCGTCAGCCTGGTTTTCATGTTCGGCATGTGCATTGGAAGTTTTTTAAACGTCTGCATATTTCGCCTGCCATCCTCAACATCGATTATAAATCCTTCCCGCTCATTCTGCCCGCAATGCAATAGTGCCATACAATTTTATGATAACATTCCCGTTGTTAGCTACTTATGGCTAAAAGGCCGGTGTCGGAACTGTGAGGCACCCATTTCACTTCGCTATCCTTTGGTTGAGTTGATGACCGGAATTCTTGCCATCGCTATTCTTTTCATGTTTGGTCTGACTCTGGAAGGTGTCATATACTTTGTTTTTATTTCATCGCTGCTGGTCATCACCTTTATTGATATCGATCATAAAATCATCCCGGATATCATCTCGCTCCCGGGAATTCCCATCGGCCTTGCGGCTTCTTTTGTTTTACCTGCCATGACGTTTAAATCCTCTCTGCTGGGTTTGCTGGTGGGAGGGGGCAGCCTTTTGCTGGTCGCATGGACATACAGTCTCATCACCCGTAAAGAAGGCATGGGGGGTGGGGACATCAAACTTCTGGGGATGATTGGAACCTTTATCGGCTGGAAAGGGGTTATCTTTACCATTTTTGTTGCATCGCTTGCGGGGACTTTCGTGGGAATGATAGTTATGCTGCTAAAGGGAAAAAATCTAAGATTTGCCATTCCATTCGGCCCATTTCTTTCCATTGGTGCAATGTCATTTGTTTTCTTTGGAGAGAAGTTTTTGTATTGGTATTTTCATTTATTTTAGCTATTTTGATTAAGATGTTATCATTACCTTAAGATACAAATCTCCCCGTTGTCCGTCGGATGCTGTTTTACCCAAACCTTTTAAACGCAGTTTGCTCCCTTCTTTCACACCGGGAGGGACAATCACTTTAACAATCCGTTTATGGAATCCTTTTGGGATATTGATTAGTTTTTGTGTTCCTGCAAGCGCCTCGAATGACGTAATGTCAATGGTTCCATAAAGATGAGGATCTTTTCCGAGGCCACCGGGCCGAACCACCTGAAGGCGGTGCGTTTTTCTTTTAGCTGTGATACGACGCATTTTACCGCTGATTCCGGTTTTGGGTAACGCAAGAAAAATCTTTAACAAAACGATTCCAAAAACGAACCCGCCGATATGAGCCCACCATGCAATGCCGCCAATATTCCCATGGCTGCCTGCTGCATTTAGAAATTGAAGAACAAACCAAAAACCCAGAAAGAAAAATGCGGGAATTTCGATAAACCAGGGAATAAAGATAATGGGAATCAGGGTTAATATTTTGGAATGGGGATGAAGAATCAAATAAGCCCCCATGACACCTGCAATAGCGCCACTGGCCCCGATGGTGGGTATATTGGAATGAAGATTGAAAAGAAGATGGGAAAGACCCGATGTAATGCCGCACAGCAGGTAAAAAACAAGATACCGAAAAGGACCCAGACGATCTTCGACGTTATCGCCAAAAATGTAAAGGGACCACATGTTGCCCAGAAGATGCCAGAACCCGCCGTGAAGAAACATGAAAGAGAGCCAAGACAAAAGCTGTTGACCGGAGGTAAAATAAGATGAAATTTGCGGCATTGAATATCTGGCGGGAACCAGGCCGTAAATATAAACAAAGCGGTCTAAATTGGCCCCCTGGGACATCTCAAACAGAAAAAGGACAACGTTGATACCGATAATTGTGTTGTTTACAACCGGATAATTTTTAGAAGCTATTGTGTCGCGAATGGGAATCATAAAAATTCATCAGCTGCATTTTTCAGCAAAACTAAATAGTCGGATCAATGTAAGTATTCAAGAAACAGTTCGAAAAATCGCCTCAACAGCCAGTTGCCCCACGGTACGTTCCACCAGATTCATGTTAATGAAGATGTTTATTCTTGCGTCATCAGCAACCAGATGTTCGAGTAAGGATTTTGTCATCTCTGAAGGTATCGCTCCGGCCACCCAGGCTGCCAGTCCACGATGGGCAGCATCTTTTGATCGCAGAAACAAAGAAAGATAAGATGCGGCATCCCTAACAAGTTCAGGACGCTTATGGGCAAGTCTGCCCAATCCCCATAGCACCCCCCGTTGCAATATCTCATGTTCGAGAAAGTTACCTGCCTCGTTAATGTAGGATACCAGAATACAGGCGTACTCCCTGGCCAGTCCGTCATGACGCGCCATGATTTCTCCCATGGCTTCCGGAGAGCCCCAGCCGATCCCTCCG
>Ga0209928_1000244_pt1 | contig 12455 bp, 10 predicted proteins | sample SalPonF2_B_D2_MG_FD_185727 | JGI IMG/M metagenome (GOLD analysis project Ga0209928, IMG submission 185727) | Salt pond soil microbial communities from South San Francisco under conditions of wetland restoration - Salt Pond MetaG SF2_B_D2_MG... ...
GTCAGCGAGCGAGGCGAGCGTCAGCGAGCGAGGCGACGGAAAAAGCTGGACGGACACCAGGTCGGGATCGTTCACCGGGACTGATTCGGACGTGGCGGTTTTTTGGTCCAGCTATTCCACGGAGACCAGATCCGCTGGAGCGTCAGCGAGGCCGCGGAGGGCCTCGGCCTCGACGTGGTGGAGGTCGCCCGGGACCACCAGCAGGTGGAGGGGCTCGCCGAACTCGCGGGTCGCCAGCTCGGAGAGCCGGTCGGCGACGACCAGCGGGTCGGGGCTACCCGCGCGGGCGACGACGACGGCCAGCACGTCGTCGGTGGCGTCCGCGAGCAGTCCGGCCGCGTGGTCGGCGGTCATGTACTCCTCGCGGTCGGCCTTGATGTCGAGGTAGACCAGCGTGTGGAGGCCCCGCGCCCGGTTGTCGTCGATAGTTCGGACGACGCTCGGCGGAATGCCGTCGGCACCGTGGGCGTACTCGAACGGGAGCGTGGTCGCCTTGCCGAACCGGTAGTTCTGCAGGCCGGTGAGCCCGCTCGCCGCGGATTCGGCGGTCGGGCCGTGGACCACGCGGGTCTCGATGCCACGGTCGTGGGCCCGCAAGCGGAGGTCGACGTGGGTGGTCGATATCATCGTGTCGCCGGCGGTGAGGAAGACGGCGTGGCCGCGCTCTGCGGCGTCGAGGATGGGCTCGGGGTCCTGTTCGACCCCCGCGCGGTCGCGGACCTCGATGGAGACGTCGTGGTAGGACTCCAGGTCGGCGACGCTCGCGCCGACGAGCCGGCTCGTGTAGAACTCGGCGAAGACGCGGTCCGCGGCCCGGATGGCGTCCCGGCCCGCGAGGGTGACCGAGCGCCCGTCGTAGAGGCCGAGGCCGACGAAGGTGAGCATGGCGGGCCTAGGCGGCCGAGCGGATTATAGCGTTTCGAGTCAGAACGGCGCGGTGGACCGGCTATCCCGTCCCTCGAGGCCAGGGGATCGGTCACCCGGGAGCCCGGAACGCCTTCAGCCGGAACCCGAGGACGACGGGGTCGAGGGCCGCCTCCTCGCCGGTCCACGCGATCGTGACCTGGGTCAGCCGGTATGAGGGGCCGACGGGGACCTTCTCCGCGGTGAGCTCCGCTCGCCAGCCCGGCCCGACGACCGCGTGCTCGCCCCGTCGCTCGCCGCCGAGGTTCTCGAGGTAACCGATGGCCTGTTCGAGGGTCAGCCCGCGGAACGCGCGGACGACGGTGACCCGGTCACCCGACGTCGTCCGCGAGATCGGCGGGATCGCCTCCAGCGCGGCCTTCCGCTTCTGGAACGTCTGACCGGTCTCCAGGGGAGTCATCACAGAACACCGGTGTCTACTACGTCCCCCGAGGGGAAATAGACCGCTGGCGACGAGCCACCCCAGGCCGGATTCCATCGGTTCGACGCCGAATCGTCCGTCGGGTCCGTCGAGGGTGGAGAACGAAGGCGTTAACGCGCCCCACCGACTGCTCTGCGGTAATGGAAGCGCCCTGTGTCCGAGTCGAACGCGAGCGTGGCGAGCAGGTCCGGCGCCGCCTCGCCGACGCTGACCTGGTGGACCAGACGCTCGAGATAACCGTGGCCGAGGGCTGGCTCTACGTCCCCGTGCTCGACCCGGGTGCGGTCCCCGCGGACCTGGACCTCGTCTCTTTCGACGTGCCGGAGCGGTCGACGCAGACCATGCCGGCCGACGTCCTCGGATTCGAGCCGTCGCTCGAGCGGCTGGGCGACATCGTCATCATCGACGAGGACGACCCCGAACGAGCCCGGACCGTCGCGGAGGCGGTCATGGCCTCGGACCTCCGGGCGAAGACGGTCGTCAACCGCGCCTCGAAGGTGCGCGGCGAGCTCCGGGTGCGCGACTGGGACGTGCTCGCGGGCGACGGCACCGAGACGGTCCACCGCGAGTACGGCTGCGAGTACGAACTCGACCTCGCGCGGGTCTACTTCTCGCCGCGGCTCGCCACCGAGCGCCACCGCGTGACCGAGCAGGCCACGCCCGGCGAGTGCGCCTTCGACATGTTCGCCGGCGTCGGGCCGTTCGTCGTTCCCTTCGCCAGGCGCGGCGCCGCCGCCGTCGGCGTGGACCTGAACGAGGTCGCAATCGAGTACCTCCGCCGGAACGCCGAGCGAAACGGCGTGGGCGACCGCGTCACCGCCATCCACGGGGACGTCCGGGAGGTCGCCCCCGACTACGCGGACTGGGCGGACCGGCTGGTGATGAACCTCCCGCACAGCGCCGACGAGTTCCTCGACGTCGCGGTCTCCCTGGCCGGCGACGACTGCGTGCTCCACTACTACGACATCCAGCACGAGGACGACCCCTTCGGCCCGGGCGAGGCGGCCATCCGCGCGGCAGCGGAGCCCGACTACGAGGTGTCGGTCGAGACGCGCCGGGTCGTCCGCTCGTACGCGCCCCACGAGCTGAACGTCGTCCTCGACGCGCGACTGCGCCGGACCTGATTCGCAATTCTTATTGCAGTCTTCGGATTACGCTTGGTTGCGAAGTACGGCGCTTCGCCGGTGTAGCTCAGACTGGCTAGAGCGATTCCTTCGTAAGGAATAGGTCGAGGGTTCAAATCCCTCCACCGGCTTGCTTCTGCGACGAACGAACGTGAGGAGCGAAGCAAGCCGTGGGGGATTTGAATCAGGGAGTGGAGCGAACGCAGTGAGCGGAACGACCGTGGTTCAAATCCCTCCACCGGCAGTGGTCTGCAGATAGACGCCGAGTGAGCAGGACCGTCTCGGCGTGGTTCAACTCCCTCCACCAGCTTCGTTCTGCGCTCCTGCGACGCGGCGAGCGCTCGCCGCGAGTGGCGCGAACGAAGCCGTGGGGGAGTTGAATCAGGGAGTGGAGCGAACGCAGTGAGCGGAACGACCGTGGTTCACAATCCCTCCATCGGCAGTGCTCTTCAGCGACCAGCGGCCGTGGCGTGGAATATTTCGGCTCTGTAACCCCTTGTAAGTCGATGTAACAGTTTGTAAGTCACCGCCTTCCGGCGATCAGCCGAACGCGACACCGGTCATCCCGGACCGACAGCCAACACCCACCTCGCCGTCCACAGCCCACCGAGCGGCCCGTCACCCCTCGACGCTCTCGATGAGCGTGACGATGTCGTCGAGGTAGCGCATCGCCTTCCAGACGTCGACGAGCCCGGTCATCACCGCGTGCTGGTCGATCGCGCCGGGGTAGATCCGGTACTCGAGGAAGATGCGGTGGACGTCCCGGAAGGGGACGTTGTTGCCGTGCTGGTCGTGGAAGCCGTAGACGCCCGGAGTGGCCGTGAGCGTCTCGCGGATGCGGGCGAGCAGCTCCGTCCGGTCGTCGGGGTCCATCGACTGGATGCGGGACCGGAGCTCCTGGCCGTACTCTATCTGCTGGCCGATGAGCAGCGGGCCGCCGGGCTCCCGGCGGATGACGTGGACCAGGATGTTCGAGAGGTCCACGACGAAGTTGAACTCCGCCGCCTCGTCCGGGACCCGCTCGACGTCGGTGACCAGGTCCTCGTCGATCCAGGCGCGGACGCGCTCGGCGTCGACCGCGTCGGTCATCGGTGGCGACCCCCGGCTTCCGTCGCGTCGGCGAGGTTGTCGGATGGCGCCGGGTCGACTCGCGACCCTCGTTCGGTCATCGGGCTACCGGACGCTCGCAGTCGGTTTGAAGGTTGGGAAACGACGCCGGGCCGGGGCAGAGCGGGCATCCGTCTCACAGCCCGGCGACCAGGGCGTTGAGCCGCGCGGCGGTCCGCGTCGAGAGCGCGGTGAGCGCCCGACGGGGCTCGCCGGCGCCGTCCCGGACGGCGATGGGCGGCAGACTGCTCGCCCGCTCGCGCTGCTCGCGGGTCCGCGGGAGCTGGAGGCGCCCGACGACGGGGAGCGAGATCCCCGGCGGTTCGTCGGCGTCGGCCTCGAGAGTGCCGACCGCGGGGTCGAGCGGGACGCGGCCGAGTACCGGCACGTCGAACTCCGCCGCGAGGGCGTCGGCGCCGCCGTCGTCGAAGATGTCGTGTCTGTGCCCGCAGTCCGGGCACTCGAAGCCCGCCATGTTCTCCGCGATGCCGAGGACCGGCACCCCGTACCGGGCGAAGCCGCGGATGCCACGCCGCGCGTCGTCGACTGCGACCGGCTGGGGCGTCGTCACGACGACGGCCCCGGTCACGGGCAGGTGCTGGACGAGCGTGAGCTGGGCGTCGCCGGTCCCAGGGGGCAGGTCCACGACGAGGTAGTCGAGTTCGCCCCAGCGAACGTCCCGGAACAGCTGTTCGAGAGCGTCGTCCACCATCGGGCCGCGCCAGATCACGGGGTCGTCCTCGCCGACGACGAACCCCATCGACATCACCCGGACGCCGTGGGCCTCCCAGGGGACGATCTCGTCGTCGCGGGTCGTCCGCGGGGTGCGCTCGTCGACGCCGAGCATCGCCGGCGCGTTCGGACCGTAGACGTCGGCGTCGAGGAGTCCGACCGCGGCGCCGGTCGCCGCGAGCGAGACGGCGAGGTTCGTGGCGACAGTGCTCTTGCCGACGCCGCCCTTCCCCGAGGAGACCGCGACGAGGTGCTTGACGTCCGGCAGCATGTCGACCCGCGCACCCGGGTCGGGGACCGAGGGCGTCCAGGCGACCTCGACCGTCCGGGCGCCGTCGACCCGGGCGGTGACCCGCCGGAGGCCGCCCTCGACGCGGTCGCGGATCGCCTCGTCCGGCACCGGCACCGTCACCGTCAACCGGACGGTACCGTCGTCGACGCCCACCTCGAGGGAGTCGAGCGCGACGAGGTCGGCGAAGAGATCCTCGCGGCCGACCCCGGCGTCGGCGATCGCCGCGGAGACCCGTGCGGCGAGGGCGGCGTCGCCGTCGCGTCGCGGCCCCATCAGTCGTCGTCCACCGACGCCTGCCCGTCGACGTCCCACCGCTCCTGACGACCGATGGGGCCGTCGACGTACCAGGCGTCGTCCTTCCCTGGCTCGGTCGGGGGCGCGATGGGCCGCTTGAGCCACTTCGGCCGGCGAAGGCCGCCGGGGCCCGGGGCGGGCCGGGTCTCCGCCAGCCACTCGCGGTAGACCTCCATCGACCGGTCCGTGTCGACGAAGATGTCGCCGTAGTGGTCGTCGTCACCCGCGGGGCGGATGGTCACGGTCTGGTGCCAGCAGTGCATCCCGGAGATCGGATCGGGGTGGGGAGCGTGGGTGAGGTTCTGCGCGACCCCGCCGTCGGTCCACCAGACGCGCGCGCTGTCCGGGTCGTCGCTCTCGAAGGGGCCGAGGCCCTTCGCCTGACGCATCCCCCACATGCTCCGGTCGTTGTCGAGGTCGACGGTGACCTTCCCGTAGGGGTCCCCGCCCTCGTCGAAGTCGCCCTTCCCGGTCTCGCTTCCCTCCCGGTTGATCCGCCACTGGCCCATGTGGTGGCTCATGGCGACGATGCCCGGCTTGATAGACTCCGTCACCCAGACTTCGTTGACGAAGTAGCCGATCTCGGTCTCGACGCGACAGAGGTCGCCCGTCTCCAGCCCGAGCCGCGCCGCGTCCTTCGTGTGGACCCACACCGGGTTGTTGTGCGAGATCTCTTCTAAGTACTTGGAGTTCGACGACCGGGAGTGGATCTGCGTGGGCAGCCGGAACGTCGGCACGAACACCATCTCGCCGTCCTCGTAGTCGATGTTCTCCGGGTGGACGTGCGATTTCAGGTAGTGGGGGATGGTGTACTCGTCTTCGTCCCAGCCCCACTCCGCGAGCGTCTTCGAGTAGAACTGCTGTTTGCCCGTCGGCGACGGGAAGCCGCGCTTGAGCTCGCCGTCGATCAGGACTCCCTCGACCACCGTCTCGACGTCCTCGAGCTCCCCGAGGGCCGCGGTGTCGTAGTCGAACTCGCTTTCCGCGCCGACCGCACCGCCGTTCGGGGCGGTCCGTTCCGCCCCGTCGGCGACGGCCTCGGCGTCGGCCGCCTCGAGCACGCGGTGGACGGTGCCGTACTCGTCCACGACCACGTCCGGCTCCTCGAGGACCGACGGGTCGATGGGCTGCTCGTGAAGCTCGTAGTCGTTCGTCGACGCCTCGAACGCCCCGAACCGCTTCATGTACTCCAGGGGCTCCATGTCCGCCTCCTCGGCGGCCGCCACGAGGTTCTCCTCGTGCTCGAAGACGTAGCGGTAGTACTCGTCGACGGTCATCTGCGGCGGACTGTCGCCGTCGCCACCACTCGACTCGCCGGCGGCCGCCCCGCCGTCCGACGCCGCCGAGGCCGCACTCCCCGCCGCGGCGCCGTCACGGTACGGGGACTCGAAGTGCTCCCGGATGCCGAGGTCGCCGTCCGGGTCGATGCGCCAGGAGAGGTCCATCCAGAACTCGTCTTCCTCCCAGACCTCGCCGGGGTTGGCCTCGTAGGTCCGCTCCACGTCCCGGCCCTCGCGCTCGGCGTACTCGCGGAGCACCGGCTGGCGGTAGGTGACCCAGGTGCCGGCGTGGGTCTCCTGGCTCTGGATGTCGTGGCGCTCGGGCGAGTGACCCATCGGGAGTACGTAGTCGGCGAAGTACGCCGTCTCGTTCCACGTCGGGGTGAGCGCGACGTGACAGCCGACCTTCTCCTCGTCCCGGAGCGCCTCGATCCAGGAGAAGCCGTCCGGGTAGGTGTAGACGGGGTTGAACACCCGCGTGAAGTACACCGAGAGCTTCCCGCGGCCCTCCTTCAAAAAGTACGGCAGCAGCTGGCTCATCTCGTAGTGCGCGAAGGGGTACTCCTTCGGGAGCTGGAGTTCGTCCCAGAGCTTCTGACGCGGCGGCTCGTTGGGGAGTTCGGGGTGGAACTTGTGCCAGGCGTTCGGCGCCGTGCCGCCCTTCGTGCCCACGCTCCCCGTGAGCACCGAGAGGAAGTGCAGCGTCCGGGCGACCTGCCAGCCGCCGGCGTTCCCGGAGGCCGCCGACCGCCAGATGTGGCTGGCGAACCGGTCGCCCGCCGTCCCGACCTTCCGCCCGACCGTCTCGATCTTCGCGGCGTCGACGCCGCTCTCCGCCTCGGCGAACGCCGGGGTGAACTCGGCGTAGATGTCGTCCCTGAGGAGGTCGACGTACGACTCGAACGTCCGTTCCCGGTCGGGGTGGCGCTCGTCGAGGAACTGCTCCCAGTTCACCCAGCGGCGCATCCAGTCGGCGTCGTAGAGCTCCTCGTCGAGGATCACCTTCGCCATCGCGAGCAGCACGGCGGCCTCGCTGCCGGGCTGGCTGGGCAGCCAGTAGTCCGAGAGCGCCGCCGTGTTGGAGAGCCGCGGGTCCAGCACCGCGAGCTGGCCCCCCTCCATCATCCCCTCCATGATTCGCTGGGCGTGCGGGTTGAAGTAGTGGCCCGACTCCAGGTGCGCGGAGAGCAACAGGATGAACTCCGCGTTCGCGAAGTCCGCGCTCGGGCGGTCGTACTTGTGCCAGAAGGCGTAGCCTGCCCGCGCGCCCGCCGAGCAGATGTTCGTGTGGGAGTTGTGGCCGTCGACCCCCCACGCGTTGATGTTCCGGTCCATCGACCCCTCGTGGCCCGGGCGCCCGACGTGGTACGTGATCTCGTTCCCCCGGTCGTCCTCTATCGTCTCCCGCATCCGCCCGGCGATGTCGTCGAGGGCCTCGTCCCAGGAGACGCGGGTCCACTGGCCGCTCCCGCGAGGGCCGTCGCGTTTGAGCGGGTGCGTGATCCGCTGGGGGTCCTGGATCTGGTTGATCGTCGCCGGCCCCTTCGCGCAGTTGCGGCCCCGGCTGCCCGGGTGTTCGGGGTTCCCCTCGATCTTCCGAATCTCGCCGGTTCCCCTGTCGATGTACGTCAAGAGGCCACAGCCGGCCTCGCAGTTGAAACACGCGGTCGGCACGACCGAGTAGTCCCGGGGCACCCCGGAGGACTCGTACTCGGTCCAGTCGTGCCACCGGTCGGGGCTCGGGTAGCTCCCGAGCGTTCCCTCGGGGGCGATCCGCTCGACGCCGTCGACGCGCCGGCGCTGGCGCTGCTTTTTCGTCTCCTCGGTGCGGTTCGAGATGATGCCGATGCGCTCGGCGAACTTCTCGATTCGGCTCGGGTCGAATTGGTGTCCCATGGTCAGGCGAGCGAGATGGTCTGCGGTGCGGTTATCCAGCAGTACTCGAAGGCGAACAGCCCGGCGAGTGCGAGAATCGAGGCCACGGCGACCCCGGCGCCGCCGCCGACCGCGAGCGCGGCGAGCGGCAGTCCGATCCCGGCGACGACGCCGCCGAGCCAGAACGCCCGTCGGAACCGCCCGCGGACGATGCGGGCGGCCGCCTCCTCCGCGTCCTCGGTCTGGTGTGGCGTGAATATCTCCGAGGCCACGATGACCCCGTGGACCACGATCCCGGCGGCCAGCGAGAGCGCCGCCGGCGCGACGAGGGCCCCGAAGCCGGGCACGCCGACCAGGCCCATGAGGGCGGTCGCGGCGGCGCCGGCCAGCACGGCCTGGGTGAACATGTGCAGCGGCATCGTGGCCGACTGCCAGAGGTCACGGCCCTTCGACTGGCTGAAGAGGAACGCGGTGTACACCGCGGTCGCGGCCGCGAGGACCGCACCGACCGCGAGCGTGACCGGGCTTGTCACGAGCGAGTCGAACCCGAGCAGCCAGCCCAGGGCGACCAGCGTCAGGAAGCCGCCGGTCGCGGTGAGGATGTAGCCGCCCTTCACCAGCCAGGAGCTCCAGTTCGGCCGCAACAGCACCCAGTGGAACCGCCGTGGCTGCTCCAGATCCAGGACCAGCAGGACCGTCGTCAGCCCGACGAACAGCAGGCTCGTGATGGCCGCCACGCCCACCGTCGTCGGGTCCGGGTCGACCAGCCCGGCGAGGACGAACAGCGCGGGGAGCATGAACACCCCGGCGCCGATCGACTTCGTCCAGGTGTAGGAGTAGACCTCCCAGCCCCACGACCGGTAGTGGCTCTCCCCGATGTCGTACACCCGGCGGGCCTCCTCGTGGAGGAGCTCGTACGCCTGCTCGGTCCTGGACTTCGAGGCGGTCTCGTCGCGGTCGGCGGTGGACCCGGCCCGGTGGGGGCTCGCGTACCCCCCGTCGGAGGCCACCGTCCCGTCGCCCCCGCAGGCGCAGTCTCCACCGCAGCCACAGCCGCCGTCCGCGCGGGCCTCGTCGTCCCCGAGCGAGACGTCCGACCGGGCGAGCGACGCGGCCGCGCGCTCCAGGTCGAACTCCTCGCGGGCGGCTCCCCGCGTCTCCATCTGGTTCGGGGCGTCCGACCACATGTAGTGCTCCTCGCGGGCCGTCGTGCCGGGGGTCACGGAGCCCTCGTCGCCGTCGACGTAGAACAGCTTGGGCTCGGTGCCCTTCTCGACCTTGCGCGCCTGGACCTCCTGGTCTGCGACCGTCTGGGCGATGTTGGTCTCCGGGTTCTCCAGGTCGCCCGCGACGATGGCGTCCTCCGGGCAGACGGTGACGCACGCGGGTTCGCGGCCGGTGTCCACCCGGTGGGAGCAGTAGTTGCACTTCGCGGCGGTGGACGTCTCCGGGTCGATGTAGAGGGCGTCGTACGGACAGCCCTGCAGGCAGGCCTTGCAGCCGATGCACCGCTCCGTATCGAAGTCCACGATGCCGTCCTCGCGCTCGAACAGCGCCGTGACCGGACAGACGTCGGTGCAGGGCGAGTCGTCGCAGTGGTTACACCGCATCACGGAGAAGTTGCGGCTCGTGTTCGGGAACTCGCCCTTCTCGATGTACTTCACCCAGGTCTTGTTGACGCCGATTGGATCGTCGTGTTCGGCCTTGCAGGCCACCGTGCACGCGTGACACCCGATACAACGCCGATTGTCGATGACGAAGCCGTAGTTCGTGATAGAGATCACCCGGGATTGACCGATATCTCTTGCCAAGGTATCACACTCACTTAAAAATTTGTGCAAAGTTCACAATGATCACAATCCGAGGACTGCGGAGAAGCGGGTCCGGTCCGTGCGGTTCACCGGCCGACCGCCGTGTCAGCGTGCAGAGTGAGAACGTGGCACAAGGATTTATATTCCCTAAGTCTCTTTGTAGTGTTTAGATAGCGCAAATTTGGTGACCACAAGATGAGCGCCGAACCAGAGACCACCGAGACACTCGACGTGAAAGGACTCTCCTGCCCGATGCCGGTCGTGAAGACGAAGCAGGCGATAGACGCACTCGAAGAAGGCGACGTCCTGGAGGTCCTCGCGACCGACTCCGGGAGCGTGAGCGACGTCAGGGGCTGGGCCGACACGACCGCCGGCGTCGAGCTCCTCGACCAGCGGGAGACCACCCAGGGCGGCGAGACCGTCTACCAGCACTACGTACGGAAGACGACCTGACCCGATGAGTACCGACACCCCACCACAGACGTCGGACGTGGACGTCGCGGCGCTCGTCTCGCGCCTCGAGGAGGTCGAGGAGGAGGTCGCCGCGATCAGAGACGACACCGCCGACGACCGGAAGAAGATGACCATGATCGCGACGAAGGGCAGCCTCGACATGGCCTACCCGCCGCTGATCCTGGCGAGCACCGCGGCGGCGTTCGACTGGGACGTGACGGTGTTTTTCACCTTCTGGGGCCTCGACATCCTCCACGAGGAGAAGTCGAAGAAGCTCAAGATGACCCCCCTCGGCAACCCCTCGATGGGGATGCCGAACCTGCTGGCCGCCATCCCCGGGATGGACAGCATGGCGACACGGATGATGGAGCGGAAGATGACCGACCAGGGGACGGCGTCCATCCAGGAGCTCCTCGAACTCACTCTCGACCTGGGGGCCGAGCTCCAGGCCTGCCAGATGACGGCGGACCTGATGGACTACGACGACGACGAGTTCTACGAGGGCGTCACGACCGGCGTGGGCGCCGCGTCGGCGCTCGCCGAGATGGGCGACTCGGACATCCAGTTGCTCATTTAGGGCCCCCGCGGGGACCAGGCGCAGGTGGCCCGGGGGGTCAGCTCTCGACCGGCGTGGTGGATTCGCGCTCGTCGCCGTACTTCTCCTCGAACTCCCTGACGAGCTGTCCCATCTCAGCGTACCAGTCGGTCATCAGTCGCTGCATCTCGCCGGCGAGCTCCCTCGCCTCGACCGGCTCGTAGACGTGGCAGTAGCTGCCGCCGTCGAAGGTCCGCTGGTGCTGTCTGACGACGCCCGCCTCCCGGAGTCGCCGCACCGACCGGTAGGCCGTCGAGCGCTCCCGGTCCACGGCTGTGGCGACCTCGTCGACCGTCATCCGGCCGTCGCGCTCGGCCAGCGTGCGGAAGCACTCCCGGTCGAGGTCGTTGAGGCCGTAGATGCAGTCGAGGAGCCCCTCGCAGGCGACCTCGCTGTCGAGCAGTTCGATCAGCGACTCCGGCATGTGCTCAACCTACGGGCGAACAGCGACAAAAACGTTCCTCCCGTTCCCGGGCGCCGTCAATCGCCGGTCAGGGCGTCCTGGCTGGCCGCGCAGTTGTTCGGTCCGAGCTCGAGCTCGAAGGCCTCCTCGTCGTCGGTGTCGCGCTGGCCGAGGTTCGTCGCGATGATCTCCTCGTGGTTCGCCGGGCGCGGCGGCATGTCCGAGAGGATGAACTCGACGAACTCCTCGCGGTCGCGGTGGAGTACGGCGATCGACTCCGCGAGCGGTCCCAGCACGGCAGTGTAGGTCCCGTCCGTGTCGGGCTCGGCGGCGTCGCTCACGTGACCGGGTGCGACGACCGTCTCCCCGGGGAGGGTGAGGATGCGCTCGTGGATGGTGTCGTAGAGCAGACCGGCGGCCTCGGGCGCCCCCGCGGCACCCTTCTCGAGGTCCGGCCGGGCGACGCTCTCGACGAACAGCCCGTCGCCGGAGAGCAGGACGCCGCCGTCCACGAGGTAGGACGTCATCCCGCTGGTGTGTCCGGGCGTGTGGACGGCCTCGATGGTCGCCGCGCCGACCTCGAGGACGTCGCCGTCGGCGAGCGTCTCGTACGGCACGTCGTACTCGATGCCGCGAGCGACGGCCGGCTCGGGCACGACCGCCGTCACCCCTGGCTCGGCGGCGAGGGCGCGGACCCCGCTGATGTGGTCGGCGTGGACGTGCGTGTCGATGGCGTAGACGAGCGCACAGCCGCGGTCGGCGGCCTCCTCGAGGTAGCGGTCCGTAAAGGCCCGGAGCGGGTCGACGACGGCGGCCTCGCCGCCCTCGCAGACGAGGTAGGAGAGACAGCCACTCGAGGGCCGGAGGAACTGGACGACGGTGGCCGGCCCGGGCGCCCGGGTCAGCTCCGTGGCCTCGAAGATGCTCGCCCAGCCGTTCATACCCTCGGCCATGTTCACCGCGTCGACGCCCACCTGGACGAGCAGTCCGGCGACGTACTCGCTGGCGCCGCCCTTCGCGCAGACCGCGATTACCGGGTCGCCGTCCGGGACTCGCTCCAGGAGCGCCTGGTCGACGCCCTCGATGAACTCGTAGTAGGGGACGTTCTCGATGGTGACGTTCTCGCCGTCGATGTGCCACTTCT
>Ga0209928_1000251_pt1 | contig 12221 bp, 7 predicted proteins | sample SalPonF2_B_D2_MG_FD_185727 | JGI IMG/M metagenome (GOLD analysis project Ga0209928, IMG submission 185727) | Salt pond soil microbial communities from South San Francisco under conditions of wetland restoration - Salt Pond MetaG SF2_B_D2_MG... ...
GTGGTGGGTGGTCCGTTGTGTGTTGTACGGCTGTCACAGACAACTAGCCACTGACAACATACTACAAATATGCTTTTAAACTACCTCAAAATTGCGTGGAGAAATCTCTTTAAACATAAAGGCTACACCTTTATTAATATTATGGGGCTGGCTGTGGGGATTGCCGTTTGTGTGCTCATCTTTCAGTTTGTATCTCATGAGTTATCCTATGATACCTTTCATAAGAAATCGGATCGGATTTACCGGGTAACGATGCATTCGGATCAATTTGATTTGGCTGTAACTCCCTCGATTGCTTCTCCCTTGCTGCAAAAGAAATTTCCCGGGGTTGAAACCGGCGTCCGTCTTTATGCTTCAGGACGATTTAGTCCTGTCGTAGTCAAGCATGGTAATAACGTTTTTGAGGAACGAAGTTTCGGATACGCTGATTCCACATTTTTCAATGTCTTTAGCTTTAAGCTACTACGCGGAAATCCGAAAAAGGCGCTGGCCCATCCGAATACGATTGTGATCAGCCAGTCGATGGCGCAGAAATATTTTGGGGATGAGGATGCCGTTGGGAAGTCGTTGACGATCAACAATAAAAAGCAATACGAAGTGACCGGTGTTATGCAGGATATGCCGGATAACAGTCATTTTCAGATGAATTTTATTGCTTCGCTGGTGACTCTTTCTTCGTGGAACCAGCTTGTTGATAATGAAATCCAGGGAGCCCAATTTTATACCTACATCGTGCTAGATAAAGGAAAGTCGCCGGATAAATTAGAGGCAAAAGTAAATGCCTTTATCCATCAAAGTTTTCCCAATGTAAAAGGGACAAGTTTGATGTTGCAGCCGCTCACTGATATCCATCTGCATTCCCACTTTAAATCAGAAATCCAGCCACAGGGCAGTATTGAGTATGTTTGGGCGGCTTCGGCTATTGCATTGCTGATTTTGATCATTGCCTGCATCAACTATATGAATCTGGCTACAGCGCGATCGGCGCGGCGCTCGCAGGAAGTTGGAATTCGCAAGGTGCTGGGATCGGATAGAAAACGATTGATTGCCCAGTTTTACGGGGAATCAGCTTTTATCACATTCCTGGCCATATTACTTTCCATGGCATTGATTGAGGCTTTTAATCCATGGTTCAATCAGCTCGTTGGCGAACAAATAAATGTGGCGCTGACCTCTCCACATATTTTAGGAATTTTATTGCTCATCGGAGTTGCGATAACCATTTTGGCAGGCAGTTATCCGGCATTACTGCTTTCCTCATTTCGTCCGGCCGCCGTTCTCAAAGGGAATCTGACTAAAAGTAGAAATAGCAGCCTTCGCAAAGGGTTGGTCATCTTTCAATTCGCCGTTTCGGTCGTGCTCATAATTGGTACACTGATCATCAATCAGCAAGTGGATTATGTAGAGCAAAAGGATATTGGATATCACAAGGATAATGTGATTGTGCTCAATACGTATCCGGAAGTCGAGAATCGGTTCGATACGTTTAAATCATTGCTTCAACAGCATCCCGGAATACAAAACGCCACAATGGTCAGCGAAACACCCACGAATATACAGGGTGGATACTCTATCGATGTCGAAGGCGTCAAGAATAGCAGCCGGGATGTCGTAGCCGGGCTTCTGGCTCATTATGATTTTACCGAGACCATGGGTATTCACCTGGTCGCAGGCCGTTTATTGACAAAAGCCGATTATCAGCAGGCGAATCCGAAGCAGGGAAATGGGAAATATGCTTTTCTCATTAACCAGGCAATGGCAAAATATTTGGGATTGAGTCCGAAAGAAACGATTGGCCGAAGAACGAAAGTTAATGGCCGGCCGGGGACAATTGTCGGAGTAGTCAAGGATTTTCATTTTGCTCCGCTTCATAAAAAAATTGGCCCACTGGTAATCTTTCCCGAAAAAGGATTTCACAAGCTCATGGTCCGGTTCAATACCGACAATCCCCAGAAAGCCTTGCAAAATACGCGGGCGACCTGGCAGAAATTATTTCCGAATTACCCCTTTAATTATCAATTTTTGGATCAGGAATATGATACCCTTTATGCCCAGAGTACCCGTGCCGAGCAAACGTTTAGCCGATTCGCATTTCTTGCGATCTTTATTGCTTGCCTCGGCTTGCTGGGACTTTCGGCATATACCGTTGAACAGCGCACAAAAGAAATTGGGATCAGAAAAGTGTTGGGAGCTTCGTCATCACAACTGGTAGTATTTCTCTCCAAAGATTTCACAAAATTGGTCCTCATTTCCATCGCGATAGCCATCCCGGTTGGCTGGTGGATGATGAGCAACTGGCTGCAGGAATTTGCGTATCGCATTGATATTAGTGTCTGGCAGTTTGCAATAGCGGGAGGCGTGGCTTTGGTCGTAGCTTGGTTGACAGTCGGATGGGTATCGATTCGAGCTACATTGGCAAATCCGGTGGAGAGTTTACGGAATGAATAGGCTGGTTCGTTGTGTGTGGTCCGTTGTCTGTTGTACGGTTGCCACTAACAACTGGCCACTAACAACATACAACAATCATGCTTTTTAAATTACACCAAGATCGCATTCAGAAAGTTGCTCAAACACAAAGTGGATTCCGTCATCAGCATTGGCGGATTGGCCATTGGGATAGCTTGCTGCATTTTGCTGGCGCTGTCTGTCCGTTTCGAGCTAACTTATGATAACTTTCACAAAAAAGGAGATCGGCTTTTCCGGGTAACCCAAGCAACGACTACACCCAAGGGAAAATTACAACACAGCTTAATTCAGCCTTACCCGATGGCTACGGTGTTGGATTCCACTTTTCCTGAAATTAAACGGACCGTTCGTCTACAAAGGAATATGGTTCAGATTGAAAATCATCATAAATTTCAAAATCAAGTAGCTTTATTTGCCGGCCCTGATTTTTTCCGCATGTTTAGCTTTCAATTAATTTCAGGAAACAAACAGACAGCACTTTCAGACCCGAACAGCATTGTCTTATCCCAAAGTATGGCCCAACGCTACTTTGATAGAGAGCAAGCTATTGGGAAATCGCTTACGTTGCGAATAAATGGAAAGGAACGCACATTTCAGGTTACAGCTGTTGCCAAAGATGTCCCTAAAAATTCCAGTATTAAATTTGAAGTTGTTCTTCCCTTCGAATCTTCAATGATATCGGACAGACACGAGGAAACACTCAGACAAAGTTGGTACATGGGAAATAGTATTACCTGGGTACTGCTTGATCAAAAAGCGAACCGTAAATCGCTGGAAAGTAAATTCCCTGGCTTTGTCAAAGTGCATTTTGGTTCATTTGCAAAGAGGGTAAATATTAAACTCGGACTCCAGCCTTTGAATGAGGTCTATTTTGATCAGAATCACGGATATAGTATTGCTGCAAGTAGCGATATTCAGTATACCATTATATTAGGGTTGGTAGGCCTGATAATATTAGCTATCGCGGGGATCAACTTTATGAGCTTGACGCTCAGCCGGATTTTGGGACGACAAAACGAGATTGGTGTTCGCAAAGCCGCCGGGGCACAGCGTAAACAGCTGATCTATCAAATATTTGGAGAAATATTTATCACCTGTGGAATTGCTTTACTGGGTGGGATGGCATTGGCCGAGCTTGCAGCTCCCTATTTTCAGCAAATTACGCAGAAACCTCTCCAACTTGAAATATTCAGTGATCCCGGGACATGGCTCGTTTTAGTTGGAATATTGCTACTTATAACGGTGATAACAGGCATATACCCGGCATTTGTGATTTCGAAGAAGAAGGCTTCTCTGTTATTTCGCTCCCCTCGTACCGCTAAGAGAATCCCTGTATTTGTAAAAGGTTTGATTGTGGTCCAATTTACTCTATCCATTGCTTTTCTAATTGCTACTTTTACATTGCGGCAGCAAATGCACTATGTATTAAACAAGGATCTGGGATTTTCTTCCTCAAACGTACTCTCAGTTGATTTTAATGTTCAAAATAATCGTGCGACTCAGAAAACTAAACTTTATGCTCAGGAAGCTCGTCGTTTACAGGGCGTAGAATCTGTTTCTATGACTAATAGTTCTTATAGCCAACAACTTGCTCATGGAGATGGAATGGTCTCGATGATGGGGAGCACAACGCTGAAGGGATTCAAACATACCGTGACATTTGATCTCGTTGACGAACACTATTTGGAAACAATGAATATCCGGTTACTTGAGGGACATAATTTTTCCTATAAACGAAAGTCAGAGATAAAGAATGGCATCCTGGTCAACCGGCAATTCGTCAAAACCATGGGATGGAAACATCCGGTAGGTAAGGTGATTCATGATGATGCAGGCTCATGGCAAGGTCCGCTCAATGGCAAAAAAGTAATCGGAGTCATCGGGGATTATAATTTTGAGCCGTTATATAAAAAACTCCAGCCGCTAGTCTTAGAGCACATAGATGCAGAATCACATGCCACCCCCGCTACAATTCTGGTCAAGGTTAAAAATAAAGCAATGAGTCCGACGATCTCCCGGCTGCAAAAATTATGGAATAAGTTGCTCCCGCAGGTGACCTTTAATTATGCTTTTTTGGATGATCTGCTAGCCCGACAATATCAAACGGCCCAGCGATGGCGTCTGATCATGAAGCTGTCTTCAGTGATGGCCATATTGTTAGCCTGTTTTGGATTGTTTGGTCTGGCCGCCTTGGCTTCCCAGCGCCGCACTAAAGAAATCGGTATCCGCAAAGTGATGGGCGCAACGGTAGCTAATATCGTTGGTCTGCTCAGCAAAAATTTTCTAAAATTAGTTGTATTGGGATTTGTGATCGCCATCCCCATCGCCTGGTATGCCATGCACCGATGGTTGGCCAACTTTGCGTACCACATTGATATCGGGATCGGGATTTTTGCCCTGGCCGGAGCAGTTGCCGTATTGATTGCCTTAGCCACAGTAAGCTGGCAGAGCGTTAGGGCGGCCTTGGCAAATCCGGTGGAGAGTTTACGAAATGAATAGTCTTGTTAGTTGTGTGTGGCCCGTTGTCTGTTGTGATAACTTGCCACAGACAACGGACCACTAACAACATACGACAAGCATGCTTTTAAATTACATCAAGATCGCGTTAAGGAACCTGAACAAGAACAAAAGCTATGCCTTTATCAACATTTTCGGTTTGGCGGTAGGGATGGCCTGTTGTATCCTGATAGCGATGTACAGCCGCTCGGAGCTTAGTTTCGATACGTTCCATAAAAAATCGGATCGTATTGTAGTGGTCGGCAGCGACGGCAGTTTTTTCGGGAAAATGTTAAATACACCGTATCCGCTTGCCGATGCTCTTAAAGATGAAGTTCCCAGTGTGGAGAAAGCGGTTAGGGTAAGCAGTACGGGGAAAATTAATCTCAGTGTTGACGGGCAGGATTTTGTAGAAATTGCCCACGGCACCTATACCGAGGACTCTTTTTTAAATATTTTCTCTTTTGATTTGATTCGGGGAGATTCCTCTCAGGCACTTTCGGCGCCCAACAGCATCGTGCTTACCCAGGAGGCTAGCCGGCAACTTTTTGGAGATCAAAACCCGATCGGAAGGTCACTCTACTGGCAACAACGAGACACAACTGAGATGCTACAGGTGACCGGCATTGCACAGGATCCACCTCGTAATTCGACGATAAAGTTCGGAGCTCTGATTTCGTTCAATACCATGGATAAAGGTCGACGAGATCCTTCGGGCTGGAACATGTATTCTTACAGTACTTTTGCTTTGTTGAAAAGCGGGAATGCCATTACTTCAATGCCCGACCAGCTGGACAAGTTGGCAAAAGCACATTACAAGAGTCACGATAAAAAACACGAAGCACCAAGCAATTCTTTTTTTGCTATGCCACTTTCCCAGTTGCACCTTTCGGAGGTCAGTAATGATGAAGGCTTTACCGGCAACCGTGCTTATCTGTATCTTTTTGGGTCGGTAGCCCTGTTTATCCTGATAATTGCCTGTGTAAACTACGTGAATCTGGCGACAGCGCGCATTTCACTACGCTCGCAGGAAGTAGGTGTTCGAAAGTCGCTGGGCGCCCTGCGAAGCCAGGTGGCCGGGCAGTTTTTGGGCGAATCCATATTTCTGAGTGTCACTTCCTTTTTGCTTGGAGTTGTTACCTCTATTATAGTCTTGCCCTATTTTAACCAGCTGTTTGGAACAAGTCTGCAGTGGCAGGGGCAATGGACTTTCATACTTGAGCTATTTTTTTCCGCTATTGGGGTAGGAATTTTGGCAGGTCTCTACCCGGCGCTCTATCTGTCGGGATTTTCGCCGGTGACAGTGCTGCGAAATCGTATGAACATTAGCGGCTCCGGATCGTGGCTGCGAAAATCGCTGGTCGTTACGCAGTTTGCCATCGCCTTAGTGTTGATCATCAGCGCTTTAATTGTTTACGATCAATTGAATTATACACAGACGACCGATCTGGGATTTGATGGAAAGCAGGTAGCTGCAATCAATTTGCCTAATAATCAGACCTGGGAGATGCGTAAGGATATTCGCAATCGGTTACTTAGTCATTCGGGCATTGAAGCTGTTTCCGTGACCAGTGGCGTTCCTGGGGAGTTTCATATAAGGCTCTCGCAAAAGCCGGAGAATATTTCTCCACAGGAAAAGGCCCCATCAGATAAAAGTATAACATTTGCCCCGGCAGTTATTGATTATAGTTATCTGAAGTTACTGCATATCAAATTGTTGGCCGGACGTAATTTTTCGCGGGATCTAAATACTGATAAAAAGACATATATTATCAATAAGTTGGGTGCTAAAAGATTAGGATGGACGCCCAAAGAAGCTATTGGGAAAACGTTTACTTTGGGCAAGGAAGGAAAAATTATAGGCGTGACAGAAAATTTCCATATTCAGTCATTTCGTTCCAAGATGGAACCGGTCGTTTTGCAGCTACAAGAGTCTTCTTCATGGCATTCAGGAGGTAGCATCTTAGCTCGCATAACGCCCGGTAATATTCCGGCTACTATGAACTATATCAAAAAAATGCTGGCTAAATACGCCCCCCATAGTACTTTCAATTACCAGTTTTTGGATGCCAAATTTGATGCCATGTATCGCACCGAGCGCCGGTTGGCCAATATTGTAGCTATATTCACTTTTATTGCTATTATGATCGCCTGTCTGGGCTTATACGGCCTTTCTGCCTTTTCTGCAGAAAGGCGTACCAAAGAAATAGGCATTCGAAAAGTGTTGGGAGCAACCATCACCAATATTGTTGGCCTGCTCAGTAAAGACTTTCTCAAGCTGGTGTTATTGGGATTTGTGCTTGCTATTCCGGTTGCCTGGTATGCCATGCACAAATGGCTGCAGGATTTCGCCTATCACATCAAAATTGGGGCGGGAGTATTTGTAATTGCCGGCATAGGCGCTATCCTTATTGCCATCATCACCATCAGCTGGCAGTCGGTACGCGCGGCGCTGGCGAATCCTGTGGAGAGTTTACAGAGTGAATGATGAATAAGCTGATCGCTGAAGGCTAAATAAGCTCACTTCTTCTGGCAATTTGGACAATAGTAAGCAGAACGTCCGCCCACCTTTATTTTTTTAATTTTACTACCGCATGAGGGACATTGGGCTCCTTCCGATCGATGTTTAAGGATGTATGAGTTAGGGAGGCCATCAGGGCTGAGACCTGCTTCAATCTTAGTTTTCAGTACCGAATGCATGTTGTCATAAATTTTTTTGAGTTGTTCCTTCTTGAGGTCATTTACTGGCGTTTTGGGATGGATTCGCGACTGAAACAGGATTTCGTCGGAACACACGTTGCCAATACCGGCCAGCAGACTCTGGTCCATCAAGGCTGTTTTAATCATCCCGCGCTTACTGCTAAACAACTCCAGGAATTTTTCCACTGACGATACTTCTTTCAGGGCATCAGGCCCCAGATTCTTCTCTTCGATAAATTTGTTCTGGTCTGATATAAGTGAAACCTTGCCCAGCATGCGCATGCAATCAAACGCCAGATGGTAGCCGTTTGTAAATGTTATAAGCAGGCGCGGATAATCCGGTTGTTGTTCTTCTTTTTTATAATAAACGGGACGACCGGTCATCCCGAAATGCAGCACCAACTGATATGAGTCAGTCGTTTGAAGAAATAGGTATTTCCCGTGAACAGCAGCTGCTTTAAATTCTAATCCTTCCAGAGCTGAACGCAATTTTTCGCTGTCGGTATTACTGAGTATATCTGGCTCCAGCACTTCTACCTGTGCAATTTTCTGGTGAAGGGAAGTAGAATCTATATACTGTTTAAAGTTGACAAGTTCAGGTAGTTCGGGCATGGCAATCGGATTGTGGTTCTTTTGTTATCAGAACCCAAATCCTGGAAGTGCCATTCAAAAATAGACACAGAGCAGGGGTAGAAAGACAAAAATTTTGTGACTTACTTTTGTTGTTCTAATTCCGACCTCTGTTTAAATCCCACCGGCCGGTATTCTTCTGGAGTCAGTTCAGCCAGACGCTGAAAAGAAAAGTAGCCGAATTGGGTTGCCCCGTAAGGTTCAAGAATTTCCCCATTGACATCAACTGTGATCGGATGTTCATTTAATTCAAGGTAAGAAGTCTGGGCGCCTGCGGGGCCTCTTTGCAAGGCATATGCCCAGCGAAGGTATTCCCAATCCTCATCATCTTTTGTATAAATAATTTCCAAGCGACCAAAAAAATTCATAGGATAAGTGTAATCCTTGTCACTCTTTTTAATAAGCTGATTGGCTGTGATCCGCGATTTATTATGAGGAGAATACCCATATACCCCTTGCTCTATTCTGTAGGTAATAAACCCCTCTTTTTTTAGCCGATCTTGTAGAACCGACAATAAAAAATGTCGCAGAGATCCATAAAAAGCCTGCCTGCGGTTCCGTCTCCAATAGGCAGCCTGTACCGAATCAGCCGATGACATTTCGGTAAAGAGGGGATCCCCATCCCACCGGGTCCGTGTTCCGCCGTGATGGAATTCTTTCATGTAGTAAGTGATCTTATAACCCAGCGCCCGGTTTTCGATTTTTAGCGGTGCCAACGTTTCGGCGGTAAAACGTCCCCACCAGTTTTTATCGAAGCGCAAAACTTCCGGATTAAGGATTTTTACCGAATCAGCCCATTTGGTTTCGCCGATAAAATAGTCCCTAAAGTGTTTTAGATTCTTTTTCCATTTCTTGCCTAGATTCCCGACAAAGATTTCAGGCATTTCATAGACAACCGGTTTGAGCTTAAGGTCTATTCTGCGAATTTCTCTGCTGCCAACAATAATGTTTTTCACGGTTTTTCCGTACCCGATTATAGAAATCACTAGCCGATAGCCACCCGGTGGAATTCGGTCAAGCTTATATTTACCTGCTGAATTTGTAGCGGTACCGGTTGTAGTTCCGGAAAGAAATACATTGACCCCTCTTAGCGGTTTCCCCGTTTTTGAATCCGTAATTTTCCCGGCTACTGTTGCCTGGGCTTGCAGAGCAGCCGTGTGGCCGGCAATCAGAAAAGAACCGATTAATAAGGTGGTGAGAAATGATCGCATAATAACCTTCCCCTTTGATGGTGCATTTATTAATAACCACCAATAGCAATTTAATATCCCAGCCTGAACTTTTCATCCCTAATAGCAGATATGAAACGTGGAAAGCTTTTCAGAAATCAGAACCTGCCATATTAAATTTTAAATTTGGATTATCAGGTTTGCAAAGCCAGCTTCCACTGACCACTAAAATATTTTCCCGTAATGAAACTTTTGGTGGGTCGTCTATCGTATAGCTAGCAAGTTTTTAAACCGATTCACCAAATTACTACCGGGATGCTGATAAATTATTTTAAGACAGCTTTACGCAATTTTCGTCGCCATAAGGGATCATTTTTCATCAATGTTATCGGACTGACTATCGGGATGGCCTGCAGTATATTGATTTTGCTTTGGGTAATCAGCGAACTCAACGTCAATACTTTTCATGCCAAGCTTCCCCGACTTTACCAGGTTATGGAATACCAGTATTATGCGGATGGAGTGAATACTTTTCCCAATACGCCGGGCATATTGGCGCCAACGCTCAAAAATGAGATCCCAGAGATAGAACAAACGGCTACGATTACCTGGAATGTCAATAATTTATTTACAGTTGATGAAAAATCTTTTAAAGAATCCGGGATTTATGCCCGCGAAGATTTCTTTAATATGTTCTCGTTTCCCTTAGTCGCAGGCACAAAAGACCGTGTTTTAAAGCAACCACATTCGGTGGTGTTATCTAAGTCGCTGGCCGAAAAGTATTTTGGAAATGTGCAAGAAGCCGTTGGCAAGGCCATCACAATCAATCAGGATAAAAGCTACACGGTAAGTGGCGTTTTTCGGGATGTACCTCATTCTTCAACCCTGAAGTTTGATTATGTGTTTCCATTTAAGGATTGGCTGGCCGAAAATCAGTGGGGGAAAAGTTGGACGAGCAATGGCCCCTTTACGTATGTTACCTTGAAAAAAGGTTCAGACAAAGAAGCAGTTAATGCCAAAATTCTGGATTTCATAAAAAAGCGGGCCGATACAAAAACGGAAATTTTTCTTTATCCTTTTAAGGATACCTATCTTTACAGTCATTTTGAAAATAAAAAAGTTGTTGGCGGACGAATTGACTATGTTTGGCTGTTTTTGGTTGTCGCTTTTTTCATCCTGCTGATCGTATGTATTAACTTTATGAATTTGAGTACGGCGCGATCGGTCAAGCGGGCCAAAGAAGTAGGCATCCGAAAAGCAATTGGAGCTAGCCGGGCTTCGCTGATCGGGCAGTTTTTGGGAGAGTCGGTACTGATCTCTTTTTGCGGATTGTTGCTGGCGGTATTACTCGTAGAAGCCTTTCTGCCGGCCTTCAATAATCTCACCGACAAAGCCATCGCCCTTGATTTCACCAATTATGAGTTGTGGATTGGCCTGTTGGGCGTTACCCTGTTTACGGGTTTAATTTCGGGCAGCTATCCGGCCTTGTACCTCTCATCGTTTGAAGCCGTCAAGACACTGAAAGCTACGGTCAAATCATCGGTCGTTGAGCGGTTCGTCCGTAAAGGGCTGGTCGTCTTTCAGTTTGCGCTGTCGGTGATCCTGATTATCTCAACCATACTGATTTACAATCAAATTCAGTATGTGCAGCATAAAAACCTGGGATATAAGATCGATAATCTGATTAAGCTGAATATTGATGGTAATTTGGGGGAACAGTGGGACACATTCAGGCAGGAACTTGAGCGAGATCCCAAGGTGGTTTCGGTTTCACGGTCCAGTAGTACTTTTTTAAGCCGGAATTCCAATACGGGAGGAGTATCTTGGCCCGGAAAACAAACCCAAAGCCAAATACTCTTTGAGATGGTCCAAGTCGATTATGGTTTATTGCGAACGATGGATATAAAAATGACGCAGGGACGTGCTTTTTCTCGTGAATACGGTCAGGATACGACCCGGGTAGTCATTAACCAGAAAGCAGCCAGGGTAATGGGGATGAATCACCCCGTTGGGAAAATAATTAAGTTTTGGGGGCGAAATTGGGAGATTGCCGGGGTAGCCCAAGACTTTCACTTTCAGCAGTTGCGCTACAAGATTGCTCCACTAATTTTTGTTCTTATGTTTAATCCTAATTTTGCATCCAACGGATTTGTCAGGATAAAATCGGCCGGCATTTCAAAAACATTGAGTGATATCAAACATTTATACAAGCAAATAAATCCAAGCTATCCTTTTGATTATCAGTTTATGGATCAGGCTTATGAAAAGTTGTATCGCAGTGAGATGCGAGTTGGGGAACTGGCCCGGTACGCCGCTTTGCTGGCGGTCATCATTTGCTGTCTGGGTTTATTCGGATTGTCGGCCTTTACTGCAGAGCAGCGCACCAAAGAAATTGGCGTTCGCAAAGTGTTGGGTGCCTCGGTACAAAACCTGATCCTGATGCTTTCCAAAGATTTCACCAAACCGGTGCTGGTGTCTATCGGGATTGCGATTCCGGTCTCGTGGTACCTAATGCATAACTGGCTCAGCGACTACGCTTATCATATTGAAATCAGCTGGTGGGTGTTTGCCCTGGCAGGCGGACTGGCGCTAGTTATTGCCTGGCTGACAGTCAGCTGGCAATCGGTGAAAGCGGCGACGACGAATCCGGTGAATAGTTTGAAGAGTGAATAAGCTGGTTATTGGTGTGTTGTTAGTTGTTTGTAGTTTTAAGCTGGATACCACTAACAACTATCCACACACAACATACAAGGCATGATT
>Ga0209928_1000255_pt1 | contig 12009 bp, 16 predicted proteins | sample SalPonF2_B_D2_MG_FD_185727 | JGI IMG/M metagenome (GOLD analysis project Ga0209928, IMG submission 185727) | Salt pond soil microbial communities from South San Francisco under conditions of wetland restoration - Salt Pond MetaG SF2_B_D2_MG... ...
TGTTTCAAAAATACAGACCCCGTGGGCACTAAAAACGTGATTGCTCTCACAAGCAAGGCCACATAACACATCAATCAATATCGTTTGATGATTTTGAGAAAGTTGACATACGGATTGGGACAATTGAACGTGTTGAAGATATAAAAGACTCCAATAGGCTATAACCTATCTCAAAAAGAAGATTAAGGTTCGGGGCAAGGCGAGAAACGGTAAAAAAGCGAAACATACGAATAGTATGTGAGCATTCTGAACCGTTTCGCAACGACACCATGGGCACTTAGATTGTTTTACAAGGTTCTAATAGGAATCGGTCTACAGCCCGGCAGTTTCGACATAAGATTTACCGAGAAGTAAAACCTCAATTGAGGTTTTATGCTGCGATAAGTTCGCATAGGCTTTGCTATCGCTATACATGTTTATGACAAAATGACGAAAAATGGACGTCATTATTTTAAATTTGCATGTCAATAATTTGGCGGAAGTTTTTTCTTTAAATACCAAATAGTTCCTATCTAAGTTCAAAATTCCTATCCCATGCCCCGCGTTTCAACCCCGATATTATATACAACTTCACCACAATAAACACATCTTTTTATCCTGGAAAACATTTTTCAGAAAAAAAATAAACATTTAGCAAATCTATTAGATACAGTAAGTTATGCTGTCATCCAAAAACGGTTCTTCCCAAAAGAGAGGCTAAAAAGAGTAAATAGATACAAAGGATAACCATTGGTGGAACAACGTGGCATGTCTCTTGCAAATGCATCCTCCAGAAGTACCAGAAACAAAAAAAATGAACATCATGACAGCCGGTAGGTGCATGTTGAAAAAAAATAGGAGTGTTGGGAGACAAATGTCAAATAAAATTCCTATTAGATTAGAAGACACAAATATTGAAGTTTTAGCAATGATCGTCAAAGCAGCATCCCGGAAATTCGATTGTTCAATGGAGATCGATTTTGCAAATGGAAACCGAAAGGTTGAGTTTGTGGGTAATGACTTTTATAAACCTTTAATTGTAGAAGAAGTTGAAGAAATTTTCTCAAAGGATGGAGGATGAATAAGGTTAAGTGAAAACCGTTTTAAGGAAAATACAAGCATAACTTCTTATCTATTTCAATTTCTTTTTGAACCGAAATATTTCATCTTTATTTTTTCTCATCTCTTTTCCTGAGTATCTGTTACATCCTGTTACAGACAGATGACCTATTTTTCCAGTCTCTACCTTATACATTTCTTATCCCCCTTTTTTGTTGATTAAGTTAAAAAAGCAATTGACTTTCATCAACCGCTTTGTATCAAATAGATGATGCAGCACGATAAATATCCTTCGTGGCAACACGGCCATGGGTTCGGGCAAGACCAAAAACGTCCGGGTGAGGTTCGCACCATCATCGTCATCGCCATTACCGGGGCCATGATGGTTGTCGAAATCGCAACCGGCATCCTCTTTGGTTCTATGGCCTTGCTGGCCGACGGTCTGCACATGGCCTCGCACGCGGCCGCTCTCAGCATCAATGTATTTGCCTATATTTACGCCCGGCATTACGCCCATGACCACCGATACACATTCGGAACCGGAAAGGTCAATGCGCTGGGTGGTTTTACCGGGGCAATTCTGCTTGCAATTTTTGCGCTGATTATGGCGTGGGAAAGCATTAAACGAATTGTCTATCCCGTGGAGATCGCCTTCAACCAGGCGATCATCGTGGCTGTCTTCGGATTGATCGTCAATGGTGTTTCTGTGTTCATTTTGGGTTACCAGAACGATCACGAACATCGTGATAGAGACGACCACGTCCACGATCATCACCATGACCATAATCTGAAAGCCGCTTATCTTCATGTCCTGGCGGATGCCCTCACGTCGCTTTTAGCAATTTTCGCCCTCTTGACCGCCAAATATCTCGGCCTTCTCTGGATGGATCCCCTTATGGGAATTGTGGGGGCAATTTTGGTATCCCGTTGGTCTTTTGGGCTGATACGTGATGCCAGCGGTGTTTTGCTGGACAAACGCGGTTCCGAAGAAATCATAACAAAGATAAAAAACTGTATCGAAAAAAATGATAGTAACCGAATTTCCGATCTACATCTTTGGTCGGTTGGACCGAACATCAATGCTGTCATCATCACGGTTGTCACCAGCGATCCGAAGCCGGCCGAACACTACAAGCAACTAATTCCATCTGATCTCAACCTGGTGCACGTGACGGTTGAGGTTCATCAGCGTGCAAGGAACCTAAATCCTTCAAGTTTGTAAAAATGAATAAAAAACGTCGACTGCATAATAACTGAAAAGTTGTTATTAAATGGCACTGCTTTCACAACATCAAAATATACTCAAAAGATTTCATCCAGAAGGCATTCCTTTTTCCGGCACGATAATTTATAATACGGTGAGTCAAACGGATATTTTTCAAAGGTAACATGAATATTGCTGAAAAGCCTTTGAAGCCGTTGGCCGAAAGAAATATTTTAATTGAAAAAACTGATCAGATTTATGTATGAATTTCCATACAACAGGCACTATCGGTTTGCTGGAAAGAACGGCTCAAGTTTCTGAAAGCAAATGAAGATTTAATGAAGGTATTTCCTTCACTCAACAACCTTTGGTAAAATTAGAAGCCTGTGCTTTAAGCCGCTTAAAGCGGTTATAAAATCATACAGTACCACAACGCATCCATCTTGAAACCATCTTTACAGTGTCTTTACTCTTAGTCTAAAAGTGTCAATACGTTAGCAACAATTTCTTCATTAAATTCCCCAAACTTCAGAGTCAGATCCAACGATCATCTCTCATTGTCAACATGGTTCTATCTTTCTTATATCATTCGGGTTTTCACAACCATGGAAGAACAATGCGAATCGTTCTAAATTGGCATATATATTGCTCTAATAGATGATCTTAATCCTTTCAAAGAGCTTTCGTTTTTACAACATGTAAAACTGAAATCTTAAACGTAAATTTCCCTAAAAAAATGTTTAATCTACAAAATAATTTTGAATATGAGGCAGTTACAAAAGAGAAAACGATCTACAAATTTTAAATTAATTTTGCTGTTCCTTTTTATATTTTTTTGTTTCGCATCATCCATTTATGCAATGGACATTACCCTTCAATGGGCGCCCAACAACGAGCCGGACGTGGCTGGCTACAAAGTCTTTTTACGTGAAGAAGGCCGATCCTATAATTACAGCGTTCCATATTGGGAATCGATAGAAGCCAAATGTACCATTTATGATCTGGATATAACGAAAATATATTATTTTGTCGTAAGGGCTTTCGATAACGATGGATTTACAAGCACTAATTCCAACGAGGTGGCTCTTAGAGAAGGGACCGCTGATAATAGTGTTGCTAGCGGTGCTATTGGTGGCGGTGGTGCTGGTGGCTGTTTCATCGCAACGGCTGCATACGGATCGTTATTGGAACCGCATGTTAGAATATTGTGTAAGTTCCGCGACCGTTATTTGCTGACCAATGGCCCTGGAAAAAATTTTGTGAAGTATTATTACAGAAATTCACCCCCGGCAGCAGATTTCATTTCTAAACATTCATACTTGAGGCCGGTGGTTTGCATTTTTCTTTTACCGCTTGTGGGATTGAGTTGGATGATGTTGAAGATTGGCGCGGGTTCTACAATGTTTCTCATACTACTTGTTGGCGTGGGTTTGGTCTATCTTGTGGGGTGGATGAAGAATAATCGGTATAGCGACTCAGATGAAATTCAAATTAGAGGTTAATGTTTAATGGTTGAAATATTAAAAGAATTATTCAATGGCAACCCAAAAAAATCGAAAATCGAATTAAATGATACATGCTCGGACTGCAAAAGTGAGGTAATCATTAAAATAACATACACAGCAGGAGGATTTGGCTTGCAGGGTGGCGCCTTATTTAAGAGCTCCGCCGGCAAGTATTATGCCAAGTGTCCTGATTGCTATAACCTCGATTCAGCGAAAGCCGATGATACCCTATGGCCTTCGTCCTGACTCCTACGGTGTCTTCGTTATCAAGGGTTCGCATTAGACGACGGAGGTTTATCCCGCTTTGTATAGCGGGGCTTCACCCTTGATGCCTTTCGTAGTGAAACGAAGATCCCGTTATCGGGAGAACCCGGGGCATCTTCGACGTACGATCAATTAAGGCAGAAAGTTAATCCCATGATTGTTAATTGAGGATGATTGTTATAACAATTTGAATTCGTTTTTCAGTTTCGTAAATTCTGACTCTGAGATCTCGCTCCAGGGAGCGATGGGATCGAACTGAATAAAAGATTTTGTATTCGGTGAAAAGACTTTTCCTCCGATAATTCTTGGTGTTTTCATGAGGTATTTGAAGTTTTCCCCTAAATCCAGAATTAAATCCAGGTCGTCATTTTCTTCCAAAAGCTCCACAAGCAGCATATTTTGAACAAGACCACTGCCTTTTAGATGCTTTTTGCCGTCCCTGCCGGTATACACCTCTATAGACGTTTTTTCGAGCAAAGCAGCGGTATTGTCATCCGCCACTAAAAAAGCTTGCTCTACCAGATACGTTGCGTTTTCAAATGTAATCCAATCACTCATCATTTTTCTCTTTATTGGGGGTTTTCAAAAACTTACATGAAATATAACGATTGTCAATAGAGCGTTGTTTAAATACAATATTTAGCCCACAAGTTTACAAGGGGATCATTCGGGAGCCATTTGAACGCTTCAAATGGCTCCACAGAGATATCGATATCTCTTAAGGCGCCGCCGAATTTTATCATATAGCTTAGAATTTCTATAAAGCACAGCGCGAAAGCTTTTACTCAACCTCAATTTCACAGCTTTTATTCAGATGGGCGGAAAAGAAATATATTGAAGCAAGCAATGCCGGTACAGCCAACAAGAATCCAAAAAGCGGAAGAACAGTGATACCGCTCAACATAAAACCTGATGCGACAAAAAGGAAAAAAACCCCGATACTCGCTTTTGATATCCGTTCAACGATGCATATATTTTTCATAAGGTCACCTCATTAATTAACATTTCTTTTACGTTATCATTCAAAATAATTTAAAAATGACACCGCTTTGAATCAACGTTGTCTTGGAAAAGGGTAAGGCTTTTCTAAAGAAAGTCAAAAAATATTTCACGCAACTATCGTGACGGTTAGATTTATGTTACCATTGAAAAAGTTTGAGATCAGCGGTCAAGTTTCCGAAATTTTCATGAAATATCCGGGCTAAGGCTATTTTGCCTAAATTTGGCAATTGTTATAAACTCGGCAAGTTCTGAAGTTTTATGGTTGAAATTGTTTTTGGGGAAGGTATTAAAAGCATGGATCTCAAAAAGATCAAGGTGTGTATTTTTGATGTGAACGGGGTGCTGCTTGATTCAAATCTGGCCAATGCCGAAGCCATGGGAAGGGCCTTTTCCGATGATCCGATCATTCAAGACCGCATTGCCGATTTTTATCTCACACTCACCGGAATCGACCGGGGAAGCAAAATACGCAAAGTTCAGGCACATTTTTTTGGAGAGCCTCTCGGAGAAAACAAATATGTGCTTTGCTGGCAAAAACTGATAGATTTAACCCGTCAATCCATGACCGGGGCACCCTTGACCGAAGGGTGCACTGAAATTCTGGCGACTCTGGGGAGACTGAAGATTACCCGGATCGCCCTTTCAAATACTCCACTGGTGGAATTAAACGAAATTCTGAGAGTTCAAAAACTTGACCTTCTGCTTGACATCATTCGCGGAGGAGGAGACTGGCCAAAAACCGAATCACTGGCACGGCTTTTGGGTGAATTTCAACTCGATCCTGCAACCTGTGTTTTTATCGGCGACGGAAAAGGAGATTTGTCCGCCGCCCGATACACAAAGGTTCCATTTGTCGCAATCGATCCGGATACCGGAGAATTCAAAGGAGAAGACGGATTCGACGGCCCCTATAAAAACTTGTCGGAATGGGGGAAGAAACGACTTGTACAAATCCGGGGATATGATTGAAAAAAGAACTTTTACAGGTGCTTTTATGAAAAAAATGCTGCTGTTTAATGTCGACTTTAAATCAATGTGATTGTGTGATATTTGCATGATAAAATAATGGATGGCAAGAAAAAATGTATGTTCTGGACTGCCTTCAAGCGTATTAAGCTTGTTTTGTAACGCGTTAAAAATAATGTGGTTTAAGTAGAGGTCATATTATGAAAGTAGACGGCAAAGACTTACGACCTATTTGGCTGGATGAAGATTTAAAAACAGTAAAAATCATCGATCAGAGACTTCTCCCGCATAAATTTGTTATTACCGATCTTAAGACCGTTGATGATATTATCATAGCTATCAAAGAGATGTATGTCAGAGGGGCGCCGCTGATCGGTGTAACAGGGGCGTATGGTGTGTATCTCGCGATATTGAATTCGCTGTCTAAGGATATTGAAGATCGTTATCTGATAGAGGAATGTGACAGATTGAAATCAGCCAGGCCAACGGCGGTGAATCTTGTCTGGGGTGTAGACAAGATGTTATCCGCGGTGTTCAGCGTATCGGGTACTTCAGAAAAGATCGATGCCGCCCGAAAAGAAGCTGAAATAATTGCCGAGGACGAAGCTGAAAACTGCCGAAAAATTGGCGAATTCGGAGTCAGTTTGATTGAAGATATCAGCCGCAGAAAAAAAGGCGAAACCGTTCACCTGCTGACCCATTGTAATGCCGGGTGGCTGGCCTGCATCGAATACGGTACGGCAACGGCGCCGATGTATGCAGCATATGATAGGGGGATCGATATCCACGTATGGGTTGACGAAACCAGACCCTTAAACCAGGGTGCAAGACTGACAGCCTGGGAACTGGGCAAACACGGCATACGCCACACGGTCATCACCGACAATGCCGGCGGTCATCTCATGCAGCACAAAATGGTGGATATGGTGATCACCGGGACCGACCGGACCACTTTCACCGGAGATGTTGCCAATAAAATCGGGACCTACCTTAAGGCCCTTGCTGCCCGGGACAACAATATTCCTTTTTATGTCGCCCTTCCATCCAGTACATTCGATTGGACGCTAAGAGATGGAATAAAAGAGATTCCCATCGAAACACGCGATCCGGATGAAGTTCGATATGTTCAGGGCATGGATCAGGGGAAGACGATGGATGTTCTGATTACGCCTGAATCCAGTCCGGCTGCCAATTTTGCTTTTGATGTGACACCCGCCAGGCTGGTGACCGGTTTTATCACTGAACGGGGGATATGCAAGGCTTCGGAAAAAGAGATACTTAAGCTGTTTCCTGAAAAGAAAAATCCTTGACTTTTTCTGACTCAACACTTTAAATCACATCATGCTGACCGAACTGGATAAAAAAATCATCGCTTCAATTCAGGGAGATATTCCGATAACCGAGAGGCCGTATTTAGAAATTGCCGAAAATCTGGGTATTTCTGAAGAATTGCTCCTAAAAAGCCTGAAAAATCTTTGTGATAAAGGGGTTATCCGGCGATTTGGCGCTACCTTACGCCATCAAAAAACCGGATATGAAGCCAATGCCATGGTGGCATGGCAGGTGGATGAAGACCGCGTTGATGTGGTGGGAGAAAAAATGGCTTCTTTTAGTTCGGTTTCCCATTGCTACCGAAGAAATCCCAAAGATGATTGGTTGTACAACCTGTACACCATGATCCATGCAAAAGATGAGGCATCCTGTTGGGAACTCGCCCGCAGTATTTCCTTAGAAACATCCATTGACAACTACACCCTTCTTTTTAGCCGAGAGGAATTAAAAAAGACGTCCATGGAGTATTTCCCAACGGACGATGATTATTAATCAACACGGTTCTGTGTGAAATTCGATACCCCTCATATCCTTCTGATCAATCCCTGGATCCACGATTTTGCCGCTTATGATTTCTGGGCCAAACCCCTGGGACTTCTGTCGCTGGCATCGATACTGCGTTGTCATGGATTCAACATCTCCTATATTGACTGCCTGGATCGTTTTCATCCCGAGGCACCACCAACCGACCCGCATGCCCGATTCGGCAAGGGACCGTATTTTAAAACCCGGATTCCTAAGCCTGACGGCTTGGAGGATATAGCACGTAATTTTTCAAGATATGGGATCCGAAAAGCGTGGTTCAAGAAAGACCTGATTTCCACCGAAAAACCTGACCTTGTGCTCGTGACTTCCATGATGACGTATTGGTACCCGGGAGTACAGGAGACTATAGCGGTGGTAAGAGAGGTTTTTCCGGAAGTGACCATTGTATTGGGGGGGATATACGCCACTCTCTGCCGGGAACATGCCCAGAGTCATTCGGGCGCCGACTGGATCGAAACGGGAGCCGGGGAGGAATATATTCTCGAGAGGGTCGGCGAGCATACCGGATATTCGGTTTCTATGAAATGTAATCTTTCGGATCTTCACACGTATCCTTATCCTGCCTTTGATCTTCAGAGAAAGATACCCTACGTACCGCTTCTGACGTCGAAAGGGTGCCCCTTTACCTGTAAATACTGTGCGTCCCATTTTTTAAATCCAAAAAGAATGGTGCGAAGCCCGGAATCTGCAGTAGAAGAAATCAAATACTGGCATGAGCGATTCGGTGTGGAAGATTTTATATTTTATGACGATGCGCTCCTTGTGGATGCAGAAAAGCATGCCATCCCAATATTCGAAGGGATCATCAATTCAGGTCTCAACATTCGCTTTCACACACCCAATGCGGTTCATATTCGGGGGATTTCAGGGCAAACCGCCCAATTGATGTTTCGGGCTGGTTTCAAAACACTGCGTTTAGGGCTTGAAACTGCAGTGTTTGACACAAGAGCAGAATTGGATGCAAAGGTAACGGCCGAAGAATTTAAACGGGCGGTTACCTGTCTGAAAGCGGCGGGTTTTGATAAGAACATGATCGGCGCATATTTGCTGACGGGTCTGCCCGGACAAAACATGGCGTCCATCGAGAATTCAATTAATATCGTCCGGCAAAACAACATAACACCTGTCCTGGCCCATTACACGCCGATTCCACACACAGTGCTGTGGCCTAAGGCAGTTGCTTCATCACGCTATGATCTGGAGTCAGACCCGGTGTTTACGAACAATGCCATACTCCCCTGTCAGCAAGAACCCTTTTCGTGGAAAACGCTCTCTCTTCTTAAAAAACTGGCGGGGAATTGAATGTTCACCGGTCAATCTTCATTATCTTCATTTTTCAATAAGAAATGGATAATTTTTGGGATATAATCATCCGCTTTGTCGGCAGCGAATCTGCATGAAGCTGCGGCGCGATGCCCGCCCCCTTCAAACGCCGAAAGCATCACACCGACATTCACTTTGCAATTTCGATTAAAAATACTGTGACCCACGCTGACGGCAACCCTTTTTTTATCTTCGTCATCGTAGCGAATTTTAACACTCACCACCGCTTTGGGAAACATTGAGTAGACTAAAAAACGATTGCCGGTGGGCACCTTGTCGAATGTGCGGAAATCCGTAATCGATACGTGTCCGTTGAGTATGGTATGTTTTTTTAAAATTTCTTTATAGATTTTATTCTTTTCAACAACTGCATCACATCGCGCTTTGACTTCGGGATCTTTGAGGACCTCATCGATTTTAGATTTTCTGAGCAGATGAACAAGCCTGTTCCAATAGCGTTCGTCATATTCATCACGCCCTAAAACCGTCATGGAGAGCAATACAACACCGTACTTTTCAGGATGTAGGACTTCATCCAAAGATAGGTCTGCAGAATCGATTTTATCGGCTTTTTTAATTAATTCGGTGTAATCGTGTCTAAATCTGCCTTTATAATGATTAAAAATAACGCCGGCTGCTGAAGGGGCGATCTTGAACGCACCTTCAAACGGGGTGTCGATTTTGTTGGTATGGTGATGGTCAAACCATAACGTGCAACGGTCATCATACGGCAGGTTTGCGATGATATCCCCTTGTTGAACATCCACCAGTCCCCTTTGCATGTCGTTGGGTTCAACCCATTTCACCGGTTCTGTTATGTCTTCGGCTTCATAAAGCAGCGCTGCGCAGACAACGCCGTCAAAGTCCGGCCGGGTTAGAATTCGCATAAAAAAAACTCCTCTTACAAAGAATATTGACTTTTTACGAGTTCATCAGTTTTTGTATTCATTGGTATTGATACGAGGAGATTGGTCGGTTGTCAACCTTTTGAGACCTTTACGAAAACCTTCTTTTTGCCCAAGTTCTGCGTCATTCTCAAATTTTAATCCTCAATATACTCAACGTATTCTTGTGGTTAAAATTTTCGCCTTCTTTGAATTTGAGCAAAAATGAACATTTTTCAAAAGTTTCAAATTTAAGGCATTATTCGAAAGATCGCCTGGGAAAAATGGCAAAGGCCGATCCATACGCGGGTCGGTGAAAAGTTGATACGTGATAAATGAGTCTGTTGATTAATGGTCTTTTTACACAATCTCTAGCGCTTGCCCCCACTCAAAGTCCGGGATCTTCGACTTGATCTTGAACGAAAATCCTCATTAATCAACAGGCTCATAAATGCGCAAAGAAATTAATCTTTATTTTTACCACCGGTCAGAAATAGCCAGAAAAGCGTCATTCCAAACAGCGTCGCGATTACCAGCAAATAGGTGACAGATTCCGTGTATGTCATAAAATCTTGGAGCGTATAAAAAACGTGATCCATAATCAAAGCCTTTCTTAATGCGCATCCTTGTAATCCGGATGTTCATATAAAATGGGCATTCTGGTGACGATAAACCGGTAAAGAACCAAACCGATCATAACGATAAAAACCGAAATTCCGATTTCCATCCAGTGTGGAAAATATCGTTCACTGGAGGGGAGATGCCAGTTAAAAGCAACAAGAGAGACATTAAATCTGTTAAGGATAACCCCCAGTACAGCCAAAACGGATGTGAATTTTATCAGACCCAGGCTTTTTGTCCGAACACCGAAAGCATAAAGAAGGCTTGGCAGCGCTACAAAACCCAAAAGCTCTACGAGATACCAGATTCCATATCCGGTTGTAAGATAATGCCAGTGATTTTCAGTGGATATACCCAAAACCTTAATGGCGAAATATCCCGCTAGAACATATGATGCGGCTTTGCCAAATCCTAAAGTTACACCGTTTGCTTCTTGGAGGTGAGTTTCATCCATTTTGTAAGCAAAAAAGCGGTGGGAAAGGGTGCTTTCAAAAATGACCATGGAAAGCCCTGCGATGATGCTGGTGACAAAAAAGTAAATGGGTATATAGGGTGAATACCACAATGGATGCAGTTTTGACGGTGCGATCAAAAATAGGGCGCCCAGAGAAGACTGATGCATGGTGGAGAGTACAACACCGAATATGGTCAGAAGGATGGTCAGCTTAACCACAAGACTTCGGGCTTTTTTTAATCCCAGCCATTCCATTGCCGCAGGGGAGAACTCGATAAAAAGGACCGTGAGGTATGTGGCCACGCAGAGACCCACTTCAAAGAGAACGGATGTGGTTCCTTGTTGGACGACCAAGGGGTAGGGGAGACGCCATGGCCGGCCCACATCATAATTGATGGCAAGAAACACCAGCGCGTATCCTAAAAATCCGGTGAGAATGGCAGGCCGAACCGCAGAATGATATTTTTTCATTCCAAAAAGGTAGACGGCTGAAGATGTGACATACCCCCCGGCTGCCAGAGCAACACCGCAAAGCAGGTCAAAGCTTATCCAAATTCCCCAGGGATTGTAATCGGATAGATTGGTGACAGAAGCCAATCCCCCTGAAAATCGTAGATAGGTGAGATAAACACCGACGCCCAAGACAATGAAGGCGATGAGATTAAAGAGGCTGAAAATTGATTTGCGCTCTGCAGTAGTTACGTGGGCCATCAGGATTCCTCCTCGGTTTCAGATTCAGCAGGGCTTTTTTTATCCAATGCTGAAGTCAAAGCTTGTTCTTGCTCTGTTTGTGCGATTTTTTCTTTGCGTTTTGAGACTGCGTAGATACCGGCAAGCAGGACGGGCCATAATCCAACGATCATCGGCACC
>Ga0209928_1000256_pt1 | contig 11982 bp, 8 predicted proteins | sample SalPonF2_B_D2_MG_FD_185727 | JGI IMG/M metagenome (GOLD analysis project Ga0209928, IMG submission 185727) | Salt pond soil microbial communities from South San Francisco under conditions of wetland restoration - Salt Pond MetaG SF2_B_D2_MG... ...
GGCCCACGGCACGCGGAAGCCGCGCGAGTCCGTGAGCGTGAAGGACGCCGCCACGGCCCGTCCTTCGTGCCGCAGCACCCACAGCCGCGTCTCGTTCGCGAACGCCTCGGCCGCCAGGCGGAAGAACCTGCGCCCGTGCGGCGGGCTGCCGAGGTCTCTCATGCGGCGGGCATAGACGACGTGGAACTCATCGACCAGTTCCGCCCCGCCCTCGATCACTTCCAGATCGCTCTTCTCCGCCTTGCGGACCTTGTTGCGGACCTTGCTTTTGAGCTGCTTCCACATGGCGTCTCGGCCGGGGGGGATCTCCAGCCACATGGTCACTTTGTCCGTGCGGACGGGCAGGCCTTCGGTGGGCTCGGCCATCTCGCGAATCTCCGCGTGCGCCGCGCCGGTTTCCTTTCGCAGGTCGGCCGCCTGCCGCAGCAGGGCGGCTCGTGCGGATTCGTCATCGGCCAGGATGCCGGAGGCGTCAAAGTACGGCAGGCTGCACAGGTGCGTGCCGAACAGCACGCTCTTCTGCCGCACCAGTTGCAACACGCCGACGGTCCGGCCGTCGCGGCGGGCGGTGAGGTAATAGGGCGCCGCCTTGTACGCGTCGCGCATCACCCGGCCCCACAGCGGGCTGTGGTAGACCGTTGCCTCCGCGTGGCCGCGCAAGTAGTCTTGCCAGTCCGGCAGGTCTTGGATGACCTCGACGGTGACGGAACGGTCAGGGCCGGCCATGGGCGGCTCCTTTCGGCCCGTGTGCGACGCGGTGCGAGCGGGATGCACGTATGAACGAACCTTTCCATGCTGAGCCGGCTTCCGTGCTCCGCGGCCGGGGGGCCGCATGAGCGGCGTGCGCCTGGCGGCGGCGGGAGACCTGCTGCTGTGTTGCGCGCCCGGCGAGGCGCCCACGCGGGCGGCCGCCGCGGAACGCTTCGCGGGCGTGCGGGATTTGCTTGCGGAGGCCGATATCCGCCTGGCGAACCTGGAATGCACGCTGCCGGGCGACGGCGGCACGGTGGCGACCGAGCCGGCCGTGGTCACGAGCATCGAGTGGATCGACGCCGTGGCCGCCGCCGGCTTCGACGTGCTGTGCCTGGCGAACAACCACATGTTCGACTGCCTGGAAGGGGGCTTTCGCCGCGTGCGAGAGGCCCTTGAGGCCCGCGGCGTCGCCTGCTTCGGAGCGGGGCTTACGCTGGCGGAGGCCCGGCGTCCGGCCGTTGTCGAGCGCGGCGGCGTGCGGGTGGCGCTGCTCGGAGGGGCGGACCGCCGCAGCGGAACGCGGAAGTTCGCATCGGCCGACGGCTGGGGCGTGGCGCCGCTGGAGACGGAAGACGTCTGCCGGCAGATCCGCGCCGCCCGCGAGCAGGCGGACCATGTCATCGTCTGCCCGCACTGGGGCGAGGAGCGGTTCCTTATCCCGGCGCCGGAGCAGGCGGCCCAGGCCCGCGCGTGGATCGAGGCCGGGGCGTCGGCCATTCTGGGCCATCACCCGCACGTGCTGCAGGGGATGCAACGGCACGCCGGCAAGCCGATTGTCTACTCGCTGGGCAACTTCGCGGCCGAGGATGTGCCCTTCAGCGACGGCGACGTGATGCGCTGGAGCCGCGTGGAGCGGACGGGCTGCCTCTTCCTGGCGGAGTTCGGGGCCGGCGGCGTCGAGAATGCCCGCCGCGTGGCGACGTTCGATGACGGCGCATGCGTGCGGCCCGCCGCGGAAGCCTGGGGCCGCAAACGGCTGGCGAAGGTGGACCGGGCGCTGGCCGCCGGCGTGACGCCCGGCCGCTACCGCCGCGAGCACCTGTGGGTGAAGACCGTCCGCCCGACGCTCGCGCACCTGCGCTGGCGCCGCCTGAAGCGGCTGCGATGGCGGAACGTGCGCAACGCCTGGCGAAGGCTGGCGCAGGCCGGCCGGGCGGGGTAGGGCGGCGAAGCTGGCGGGTGTGGCTGGAGAAGCGTGGCAGGGGCATCGTGCCCATGCGTCGCAGGGGCGTTCCGCCCCCGCGTAGGATCGTGAGCCCCACGGGCGAGACGCCCGTGGCACACATGGCCGAGACGGCCATGCCACGTTGAGCCGCCATCGCTCCGCGGCCACGCGAAAGCTGTTCGCGAATCTACGACTCATTGCGACGCAGCTCCTCGGCCAGTTCGCTGATGACGGGGCGGTACTTTCCGGACGGGGCGGGGGCGATGTCGTCCACGATCTCCACCTCGATGTGATTGTCGCTCTTCAAGCGCTGCCGCAGTGCGGACTGGACCTTCTCCGGCCCGTCGTCCGGGAAGCGCTCATCCGTCGCCAGCAGCACGCGGATGTCGCCGGAGCGGGCCTGGCGGGCCTGGAACTTCGTGATGCCGGGCACGCCGCGGCAGATGTAGATGATGGCGTAGCCGGCGAACCATTGGCCGTCCGTGGTCACCAGGAAGTCCACCGCCCGCCCGCCGCTGATGTCCACGCGTCCGAGCGTCCGGCCGCAGGGGCACGGCTCATCGCTGAGGCGCACGATGTCGCCCGTGCGATAGCGGAGGATCGGCATCACCTTGCTGACGATGTTGGTCAACACCAGTTCGCCCTCGCCATCGGTGGGCTCGAGTGTGTGCGGGTCGACGGTCTCCAGGAGGAGCTGTTCGTCCATCGTGTGCATCGTGCCTTCCGCGCACTCGTGGCCGATCAACCCGCCCTCGCGCAGGCCGTAGCTGTCGTAAACCGGCACGCCGAAGGCTTCGGCGGTGAGCTGGCGGTCCACGTCGGTGAGAATCTCGGAGGTGGTGATGATCGCCTTGAGCCCGCGATGCCGCAGGCGGCTGAGGTCGATGCCCTGGGCTTGGGCCATTGTCGCCATCAGCGCGAAGCTGCTGGGGTAGCCGAACAGGCACGCCGGCCGCCACTTCATCCACTGCTCGAAGTACATCGGCACGCGGTCCGGGGAAAGCTGGAAGCCGTCGGTCAGCCCGTCGTTGATCAGCGCGTCGCGGAAGCGCTTGATGCGGTCCTGGCTGCTGAGCTCGATCGGCGAGCCCCAGAAGTACATTTCTTTCTCGCCGCGGCGGATGCCGCACCACTCGTGGCCGCGCATGCGGGCGGCGTTGATCTGCGCCTCGCGCTCGGCGCAGGTGTAGAACTGCAGCGCCTCGTTCGTCGAGCCGCTGGTGCGGACGACCTTCACGCCCTTGCCGCCGCCGATCTTCGGCCAGCTCATCTCCTGCCGGCGCTCGCGGAGCGCGCGCTTCTCCAGCAGCGGGAACCGCCGCAGGGCCTCCATGGAGTTCACCTCGCCGGGGCGGATGCCGCGGGAGTCCATCACCTCCCGCCAGTAGGGCGTATGCTCGTGGGCGGCGGCCAGCACGTCATTCAGCCGGCGCCAGCGGAGTTGCTCGCGGCGGTCGCGCGGCCAGGTTTCGCTCTCGCGGAGTTCGGCGAGAATCGCAAAGCTCCGCCGGCCGAGCAGGCGCTCCTGGATGCGGAACATCAATCTGGCGATGGCGGGATGCACGGGGTTATTCCTTTGCGGCTGCTACGTCCAGTAGATGCTGTTGCCTACCTGCATGAGCTTGCGGGCGACGGCCCGCACCGGCCGGTTGAGCCGGCCCGGCGCGGCGGCCTTCGGTTCATATCGGCCGGCGGCCAGTTCTTCCGCCAGCCAGGAGAAGGTCCGCGTCGGATGGATGTCGGCGCTGTCGCCCAGCCACCGGCACAGGCGGCGGAAGCGGCCGGTCACCAGCCGGTTCGGCCGGCCGCCCTCATACTGCACGTTTCGCACTTTCATCAGGCTGAAACTGTGCAGGATGGCCGCGGCGTCCACGCCGCGGGCGTGCAGGCGGCGGATTATCTCCCGGCATTCACCGAAGGACACGCCCACCGGGTCCAGCACCTTCGCCGGCCGCAGCCCCGGCAGGCGAAGCTGATGCATGCCGGAGAGGGCGAGTTCCAGGACATCGCCATAGAGCTTCGATCCATTGTACGGCTCGGCCGCGGGGAATCGGCACTGCCCGCCGGCGAACACGAAGCAGTAGCTGCTGTCGATCGGGATGCCGACGGCCGAGAGGCACTCCAGCGTTTGCTCCGAGGCGCCCATGTTGCCCGCGCGGAAGGCCACCGGGCGGCGGCCGGTCCACCTGGCCAGCCGGCTCGCGCCCTCGGCGATCATCTCCCGCTGGGCTTCCGGCGGCAGGTCCGCGATGGCGTCGGTGAACGGGGCGTCCTGCCCGGCCTGCTTGCGGCCGTAGTGCAAGTGGTTCGGGTGGATGTGCAACTGCACGTCCTGGCCCGCGTCCAGCAGGTACTCGCAGACGCCTTGCATCTGGCCGGGGTAGCCCTGCTCGTCGACGAACGGCTCGACGAAGAACGTGCCGGCCAGGCCGTGCTGCCTGAGGATCTCGACGATCATAGGGATGCCGAGCTTCTGCCCGCCGAACTGGCCCCAGATGGCGCGCGAAGGCGGCACCGGATGGCGGCTTGGGTCGCCCCAGGCCCCGCCCATGCTGCACTCCACGTCCACGGTGAGGTATACGCCGGGGGTCATTCGTTTGGGTTCTTCGCCTCCGCCTGGCCGATGATGTCGTGCGAGCGGGCGCCGAGCTTGGCGACCATCTGCCGCAGGTCGACGAAGAACGGCCTGGCGTCTCCGAGCAGGAAGGTGTCGTCCCGCGTCCACGGCCCGAAATTGCCGAAGAACCGCGCCATCGTCTTCAGCGGGCCCATGCGCCGCTGGCCGGGCGGCAGGGCGTCGCCGCGGAGCATGCCGAGCATCCAGTTGGCGTGACCGCCGAGGATGCGCGTGCGCAGGCCCTTGGTGTATCGGCCGCGGCGCATCCGGTGCGGCTCGAAGCGGCTCTGCCACAGCAGGTACGGCGCGTCGAACCCGGCCATGATGACCGTCGGCAGCCCGCCGATGAACCGCGGGTTGATCTCCAGAAAGATGTACGCGTCGGTTTCGGGATCGTAATGGAACTGCACGCCGGCGATGCCTTCCCACTCGATCGCCTGCAGGAGCCGCACGGCGTCCCGCACGAGCGGCCCGTGGTGGCAGCTCACCCGCATCACCGTCACGCCGCCGGCCAGGGGCATGTGGTCTTCGCCGATGTAGTCTCCCACCATGAACGCCTCGCCGGCGTGCATGAGCACCTGCACGTGGTCCTCCACGCCGGGGTGGTATTCCTGGACGATCACGTTGTCGGCCATGTGCTCGACCTGCTCGTGCAGCCCGCGCAGCTCCGCCTCGTCACGGGCATAGGCGGCTTTCCACGGCGCCCGGCCGAGGGAGGGGTCGTTCTGGGCCCGCGTGCGGAGAACCAGCGGGAAGCGCAGCGTGCTTCCTCCGGCGGCCATGAGTTCGTCCAGCGTGGCGCCCTTGGCCACCGGCACGCCGAGTTGCCGGCAGAGCCGCTGCATGTAGTCCTTGTCCGTGGCCTTCCGGAAGCACTCGGCCGGCGGGCTGAAGACATGGATCTCCGGCTCGAAGCGGCGGCGCGCCGCGATCAGCGCGCAGTGGTAGCCCTCGGCGATGGTCATGACCGAGCCGACACCAAGCCGCGTGGCGAGCGCGTGGACCTCGTCGATGAAGGCCGGGTCGCTCGGCGGCAGGGGGCAGGCCCACGCCCCGCGCGCGTAGCGGCTGTGGGCGGACTGCCCCTCGGGCGTGCGAACGACGGCGTACACGTCCAGGCCGGCCCGGCCGAGGCTGCGGACCACCCACAGCCCGACCTGCGTGTCGCCGACGATGGCGAGCACCCGCCTGTGCGGGGGTTGCCTGCGACGGCCAGCGGGCTTTTTAACGCACTGCATCGTCCGACTCCTCCTTTGCGCTATCCTTTGCAGCATCGGCATTTCCGGCCGCCGTCTCCAGCACGGCCGCGGTGTCGGCCGCCACGTCGTCCCAGCAGCGCACGGCCGGCGACTGCCGCACCGTCGCCGGGTCGTAGTCCGTCGCCAGCACGCGCTGCACGGCCTTGGCCAGGGCGTCGGCGTCCCGCGGCGGCACAAGCTCCCCGTTGACGCCGGGGGAGACGATCTCCGGCACGGCCCCCACGCGGGAGGCCACCACCGGCCGGCCGGAGGCGAGGCTCTCCAGCACCACGTTCGGGCAGCCTTCGCGGTAAGAGGCCAGCACGCTTGCATCGGCGGCGGCGAAGTACCGCGGCACGCGTTCATACGGCTGGCGGCCGGCGAAGATCACGCGATCCGCGACGCCCGCTTCGGCCGCGAGGGCGCGAAGGGCCTGCTCGCCCGTGTCTCCGCTGCGAGACCCGCCGACGAGCACCAGCCGCACGCCCGCGGGCAGGGCGGCCAGGGCGCGGATGGTCTCCCGGTGGCCCTTGCGCGGGCCGAGGTGGCCGACGGTCACCAGCAGCCGGCCATCGGCGGGCAGGCCGAGCTCGCGGCGGGCCTGGGCCTTGTCGGCCGGGCGGAAACGCTCCAGGTCCACGCCGTTGGGGATGATGTGCAGGCGGTCGGGCTTTGCGCCGAGCTTGGCGGCGTCCTGGGCCATGGGGCGGGACACGCTGATCACCGCGGCCGCGCCGGCGAGGGCCTCGGCGCACTGGCGGCGCTGGGAGGGCACGTCCAGGCACGGGTAGAGCTTGCCGCGGAGCGTGATGACGTACGGAATGCCCAGTTCGCGTGCGAGGAGGGAAACACCCACGCCGTCCGGCCAGGCGAAGTGCGCGTCCAGCACGTCCGGGCGGTTTACGGCGTCGCGGCGGGCCCGCAGCCATTTGCGCAGGCCGCGGGCGTAGAGCCGGCCGTCGAGGCTCTTCAGCACGCCGGGGAAGTAGAAGAACCGCGGCCGGTGGATGGTGAGCCCGTCCAGCACGTCGCCGCCGCCTCCGCCGCCGGCGAGCAGCGGGAACCACGGCACGGGCGAGACGACCTCCAACTCGCACCGCTTCGCCATGGCCCGCAGCCGCTGGTGGACGAACACGCCCCACGTCGGCCGTTGCGGTGAAGGGTAGCAGTAGGAGAAGGACAGCACGCGCATCACTCGCCGCCTCCTTGCCGCCGGCTCGCCATTTGGTTGAAGAGCCGCAGGTATTGCTCGGCCATGTGCCGGACGCTGTATGCCGCAACCGCCTTGCGGCGGGCGGCCGCTGCGAGTTGCCGGGCGAGTTGCGGCTCGGACATCACGCGGCTCATCTGTGCGGAGAGTTCCTCGGGATTGTTCGCGGCCGCCAGCAGCCCGGCATCTCCCAGGGCGTCCGGCACGCCGCCGACGCGCGTGGCCACCACCGGCAGGCCGGCCATCATCGCTTCCAGCACGACCATCGGCAGCCCTTCGCTGCGGCTGGACAGCACGAGCGCATCCGCGGCCGAGCGGAGCGCGTGGCCGTCGCCGCGGTAGCCGAGGAAGCGGACCGAATCTTCCAGACCCAGCCGCGCCTGCTGCTGGCGCAGGGCCTTGCAGTAATCGCTCTCGTCCATCTTGCCGGCGACGAGGCATACGAACGGCCGGCCTTGCGCTCGTGGCCGCAGCAGGGCGGCGGCGCTTTGCAGATCTTCAAAGCCCTTCTCCGCCCGAGCGTTGCCGACGGAGAGGAAAACGAACGCATCCGGGCCGATACCGAGTTCCGCGCGGAGTTCGCCCCGCAGCGCCCAATCGGCCGGCAGGTCCGGCACGCCATTGGGGATGATGGTGAAGCCCTTCCGCCAGGCAAGGACCTCGCCTTGGCGCCGGGCGACCTGCTCGGAGACGGCCGTCGCCGCGCGCACGCCGCGCATGGCCAGGCGGTAGCGGCGCCGCGGCTCGCTGTCAGCATTGAACAGCAGTCCGTGGCCGGTGAAGACGATGGGCGTCCGCCGGCCGAGATTCGCCGCGACGACGTAGGGCAGCGAGGCCCGGTCGTGCACGTTAATGGCGTCCGGGGCGTGCTCTCGCAGGACCCGGCGCAGGCGGAAGACGGCGCCGAAGTCGTAGCCTTTGGCGCTGCCGAGAATGTCCAGCCGTACGCCGGCCTCGCGGAGGGGTTCGGCCAACGGGCCGCCGGCCTCCAGGCAGATCACTTGCGGCTCGACGCCGAGGGTCTTCAGCGTGCGGGCGAGGTGCAGCACCACGGTTTCCGCGCCTCCGGCGGCGAGGCGGGTGAGCACCAGCGCCGCGCGGCGCACGGGGGAGGGGGGATCGCCGGGCGCCGTCGCGTTGGTCGGCGCGGGGCCGGTCACGCCCCGGCCCTCCTGGCGACGGGCTCGGGCAGCCCGGCCGGGCGCGGCGTGCTTCGAGGGGGCTTGGAGGCCTTTGACTGCACGGCCTTGACCTTTTTGCGCTTGCGGATGGTTTCTGATTGGGTCTTCTGCTCGGCCAGCCGGTGCTCCAATGCACGGTCCAGGCAGACGGGCAGCAGCATGATCCACCAGAAGAACTCGACGTATGTGAGAGAAACCGTCAGGGCGCAGCCCAGCATCGTCACAAGACTGGCCATGACGCCAAAGGCCAGAAGGGAAAAGGCGCCGGCGTCGTCCTTGGGCAACTGGCGACATCGCAGAATGATGCGCCGCAGCAGAAAGAGGCTGACGACGATCATGAGCACCAGGACGGCTGCCCCTTGCACGCCGACCTCCGTGGCGCACCGCAGGTACGTGTTATGGGCGTCCTTGCCGGCGTATTCGGGGATGTACCGTCCGATGGTCTGGTAGAAGTTGCCGACGCCCACTCCCAGGGGCCGGTCCTTGACCATGCGGAGGCTCGCCTTGGTGAGAAGAAGTCGGCTTTCGGCGGATTCATCGCGCTGGCCGGAGTCTCGCGTGATGGTCGTCATGCGCTCGCGGAACTGCTCGTCGCTCAGGTAGAATCCGCCGGCCGCGCCGAGGATCAGCAGCACAAGAATGGGAATCCGCAGGCGCTTGGGGGCGGCGATCAGCGCCACCACGCCGCCGGCGGCGATGCCGACGAACGCCCCGCGGCTGCGTGTGAGGACGACCGCGTTGGCCGTGAACGCGCCGGAGAAGAAGCAGACGATCTTCCCGATCAGCCCGGATCGCAGGAACATGATGCCGATCAGCGGAAGCATGGTCGCCATGAACGCCGCCAGGAAGTTGGACTCCGCGAAGTCCGGCCCGCCGACTCCTTCCAGCCGGCCGCTGATGAACGCCCGGCGCGGGGTTTCCCATGCTTGGAGGCCCAGCAGCAGCGAGGCGATTACCAGCACCCAGAGCAATTTGTCCAACGTGAGGCGCGTGGTGAAGATGCGCGTAAGCAGGAGGGAGAAGATGACCACCTTCGTGAACTTGACGGAAGGGTGGTCGATGCCCGGCTGGGTGTAGCGGCCGACGGTTTGGGGGCCGATCAGGACCGAAAGCCACACCAGACCCAGGAACAGCAGCAGTATCTTCTCGTTGCGGTGGATGCCAAGCTCGCCGATCTTGAGCTTGTTCCAGTTCAGCAGAACTCCGACGGCCGTGACCAGCGCGAGCGTGTATGAATATCGGATGCCCAAGCCGCTGACCGGTGCGTGCCACCACTGCTTCTCCGGGCCGATGGTGTAGTGCCCCACGTAGCCGAGGGCGCCCAGCATCGGCACGAACAGCCCGCCCAGGACGCACAAGGCGAACAAGGCGGCGAACAGGATGGTTCTGAGCGGAGGCACGTTATCGCTTCTTTCTTCCTCGAGTTCGCAATTCGCGACGGCCGGGCTTGCCGTGAGAGACCAGACTCTCCAACTCCCGCACTTCGACGTTCATACGCTGCTCCCACGACCACAGGGCATCGGCCTTGGCGTCCTGACCTTCGCGGAGACGGCCGGCAAGGGCCTCTTCCCGGCAGAGGGCCGCCAAGTGGCTTCCAAGGGCTTGCCAGTCATCCCTATCGGCCAAAAGGGCGTTTACCTCGTGCTCCAACAGGTCGGCCGTGGAGCGGTCTTTCACGGAAACCACCGGCAGTCTAGCACAGATGGCCTCGTAGACGGGGTTGCATCGGTTGGTCACGTCATTGGTGATCATGAACGCATCGGCGACGTTCATCAATGCCCAGATGTCGTCGTGGGCAACGGCGCCCAGCCAGACCACCTGCTCGGAGATACCGATCTCGGCGGCTAGCTGTCGCAGGGGCTCCCGCTCGCCGCCGTCGCCGGCGATGAGGGCCTGGCAGTCGCAGCCGATACGGTTGCACTCGGCCACGGCGCGAAGAATGCGGTCGATGCGTTTCCAATAGCTCAGGCGCGAGCAGGACACCACCCACTTGCTGTCCGCGCGGAGACCCTTGTTGCCGAACTGGCGCACGAGTTGCCGGCGGCTCGTGTCCGGCGGCTTTCCGGGCAGGTCCACGCCATTCTGCCAGAAGCGGAAGCGGCTCTGGTCTCGCAGGAGCTTGCGAGCGACTACATCGCCCTCCGTGCCGTCGTTCGCGCAGATCAGCAGGTCATGCGGCGCCAGGTATCCGGCCGAGAGAGACGGATACCGCAGCCAGACCAGCGGCTTGCCGATCAACTCTCCCAAGAACGTGCCGTAGAGCCGCGTGACGTTGGGGATGCCTTGGCTCCGGCCGACGATTCGCCCCGCCAGCGCCGCGTATTGGTTGTGTGCATAGACCAGGTCGAACCACCGCCGCCCGCGGTAGATGATCCGCCAGGCCGTCAGCACCATGCTGACGGTCAGGCAGAGCAGCATTGCGAGGTTCAGCCCCCAACGGGCGAGATACGGCATGCTTCCGCCGCCGATGCGCGCCGCGGCGGTGCGAGCGGCCTTCAGGGCGGGCAGCCAGCGGCACGGCGCCACGTGCACCTCCACACCTTCCGGCGCGGTCGTCGATACCGGCGTCAGGTCCGGGGAGAACAGGTCCCAGCGGGGAAGCACCAGCACGACTTCGTGCCCACCGCGGACGTGCCCGCGCAGCGTCTCCCGCAGGGAGGGCATGCCTCCTTTGCCGTCCATCGACCATACGGGCAGCGCGGATATCTCCAGGATTCTCATTCTTCTCCCTTGTGCGCCATGGCGTTAGAGAGAGGAGAAAGCCCCAGCTTAGCCCGCACCCGTTGTCGGTCGGGCTTCGGCAGCAGGCCGAACCATGCGATCGGCAGGAAGCCGAGCATCGCCAGCAGCACCTGCACGCCCAGCTGGCCCCAGGTCTGGATGTCTCCGAGCAGCCGCACGGCATAGCATACACCGGCGAAGGCCCCGCCGGCAACGAGGGCCGCTCCCTCGCAGCGGGCGAGCATCCGGCCCAGCCGCAGGCCGGCCTTGCGGTGGCCGAGCCAGTGCAGCAGGGGGTAGCTGGTCACCACCCGGGCGAACAGCGTGCCGCAGGCCACGCCCGCCATGCCCCAGCCCAGCCCGATCGCCAGCAGCAGGCTCAGCCCCAGGTTGGTCGCCGCTTCCAGCACGGTGACGGCCGTGGTGTGACGCACGTGCCCGGTGGCCACCAGCAGGGGCGAAACGCCCATGTTCATCAGCATCAGCAGTTTAGACCCGGCCAGGATCGACATCACCATCGCCGCGCCGCCGACGGACTCGGCCCCGATTTCGTCTCCCATCCACACTTGGATGAACGGCCGCGCGAAGAAGAGCACGCCCACGTACATCGGCAGGCCGAAGATCAACGCCAGGCGGGCCTGCCGCCAGTAGTACCATCGGGCGGAGTCCATGTCCCCGGCCGCCACCGCCCGCTGCACCGCCGGGAAGAAGGTGCCCGTGATCTGCCCCAACAGCGACTGGGAGTAGTAGATGCCCATCGCGCCGATGGCATAGATGGCCACGGCCTCGACGTTCTCGGCCCATTCCATCACCAGCAGGTCTGTCTGGCCGATGATGCGGACGGAAATGGACGAGATGAACGCCAGCAGCCCGAAGCCCATCAACTCGCGGGCCCGCGCGCGGGAGAAGTGCAGCGGCCAGACGCGAAGCTCGCGATGCACCCATCGGGCCAGGGCGTAGTTGCCCAGGCAGGCGAGGACGTTTCCGCCGACGGTGGCGGCGGCCAGGCCCGCCAGGCCCGCGCCGGCCCGCAGCAGCAGGATGATGGCCGTGGTTCGCGCCGCCAGGACGAGCAGGTCCACGCCGCGCGTCAGGTC
>Ga0209928_1000257_pt1 | contig 11937 bp, 7 predicted proteins | sample SalPonF2_B_D2_MG_FD_185727 | JGI IMG/M metagenome (GOLD analysis project Ga0209928, IMG submission 185727) | Salt pond soil microbial communities from South San Francisco under conditions of wetland restoration - Salt Pond MetaG SF2_B_D2_MG... ...
ACGTGGAGACTCGGGCCGACCGGAACAGGAGAAGCGTCGGGCCGACCGGAACAGGAGAAGCGTCGGGCCGACCGGAACAGGAGAAGGTGGATTCCCGGGTAGCGCTCGTCCGCCCGGGTCAGGCGAAGGTCCGCGAGACCTCGTCGTCGCCGTCGTCCTCGGCGTCGATCTTGTCCATGGCGTCGCGGAAGTCCTGCATCCGGATCTCGGTGCGGTCGTCGCGGATGGCGAACATGCCGGCCTCGGTGCAGATGGCCTTGACGTCCGCGCCGCTCTTGTTCTCGGTCTCGCTGGCGAGGCGGGCGAAGTCGACGTCGTCGTCGACGTTCATGTCGCGGGTGTGGATCTGGAAGATCTTCTCGCGGCCCTCCTCGGTCGGGTTGGGCACCTCGATGAGGCGGTCGAAGCGGCCCGGGCGGAGGATGGCGCGGTCGAGCATGTCGAAGCGGTTGGTCGCCGCGATGATGCGGACCTCGCCGCGCTCCTCGAAGCCGTCCATCTCCGAGAGCAGCTGCATCATGGTGCGCTGGACCTCGGCGTCGCCGGAGGTCTTCGACTCGGTGCGCTTCGAGGCGATGGCGTCGATCTCGTCGATGAACAGGACCGCGGGCTCGTGGTCGCGGGCGACCTTGAACATGTCGCGGACGAGCTTCGCCCCCTCGCCGATGAACTTGTGGACCAGCTCGGAGCCGGCCATCTTGATGAACGTGGCGTCGGTCTGGTTGGCGACGGCCTTGGCCATCATCGTCTTGCCCGTGCCCGGCGGGCCGTGCAGGAGGATGCCGCTCGGCGGGTCGATGCCCACCTGGTCGAACAGCTCGGGGCTCTCAAGGGGCAACTCGACGGTCTCGCGGACCTCCGTGAGCTGCTCTTCGAGCCCGCCGATGTCCTGGTAGGTCACGTCCGGTGACTGCTCGACCTGCATGACGCGGGCGCGGACGTCGGTCTCGTCGGAGAGGTGCTTGACGATGGAAAGGGAGTTGTTGACCGCCACGCGCGCGCCGGGCTCCAGGTCCTCGCGCATCTCCGCGGTGACCTCGGTCAGGGCCTCCTGGTTGTTCCCGTGCTGCTTGATGACGACCCCCTCGTCGTTCATCTCCTGGATGGTGGCGACGAACAGCGGCGACTGCTTGAGCTTCTTGTTCTCGTGGGTCAGCCGCTCGAGCTTCTGCTGGTACTTGTTGTTCTCCGCGTTGGCGTCCAGCAGCTTGTCCCGCATCTCGTCGTTCTGCTGCTCCAGAACGTTGAGACGCTCCTGCAGAGCGTCGATCTTCTCCTGTTGGGACGTGCTCTCGTCGTAGGGGAGATCCACGTCGTCAACCGTGTCGGTCATCACCACGGCGTAGGGGGCTGTATCTTAAGAGGTTTCGGGTGACTCTTCCGGGGATGTCCGACGTGCGTCGGCTCCTGCCAATTCCTCAAGGTAATAATCCTAAAGAGCAAATATTATCACCTCGTATTCTCATTAGGAGGACGATGAACACGACAGAGTCGACGAAGACCGATGCGGACCGCCTGGACGCCATCAGAGACCTGCCACCGAGCGCGAAGCTGGTCGCCAAGGTGCTGGAGTACAACGACACGCTCACGCAGAGCGAACTCGCCGAGGAGACGCTGCTGCCGCCGCGGACGGTCCGCTACGCGCTCACCCGGCTCGAGGACGCGGGCGTCGTCGAGTCGCGCTTTTCCTTCTCGGACGCGCGCAAACGGCTCTACTCGCTTTCGCTCTAGGGCTTTGGGCTCGGTCGAATCTCCGCCAGCTACCGGTCTTCGGCGGGCTCCCGTCGGTCGGGTCTCCGTCATCTCCCGGTCCGTTCGGCGTCCACGGAACCTATAACCCCTCCGCCCGACAGACCTGATACATGACGCGGGTACTACATACGGGGGATACCCATCTCGGCTATCGGCAGTACCACACCCCCGAGCGCAGGCGGGACTTCCTCGACGCCTTCCAGCGCGTGGTCGACGACGCCGTCGAGGCGGAGGTCGACGCCGTCGTCCACGCGGGCGACCTCTTCCACGACCGCCGGCCCGGCCTCGGCGACCTGCTCGATACGCTCTCGGTGCTGCGGGACCTGCGCGCGGCCGACATCTCGTTTCTCGCCATCGTCGGCAACCACGAGAGCACCCGGACGGTCACGACCGCCGACGGCGGGTCGGCCCCCCAGTGGCTCGACCTCTTCGAGACCCTCGGCCTGGCGGAGCGGCTCGACGCCGCGGGGCGAGTCGTCGGCGACACCGTCTTCTACGGCCTGGACCACGTCCCCGAGTCCCGGCGCGACGACCTCGACTACCAGTTCACCCCGCACGACGTCCCCCACGCCGCCCTCGTGAGCCACGGCCTGTTCACGCCGTTCGCCCACGGCACCTGGGACGCGGAGGCGGTCCTGGCGGCGTCGAACGTCGACTTCGACGCGGTGCTGCTCGGCGACAACCACGACCCCGGCGAGAAGAAAGTCGACGGGACCTGGGTCACGTACTGCGGGTCGACCGAGCGCGCGAGCGCGAGCGAGCGCGAGGAACGCGGCTACAACCTCGTGACGTTCGAAGAGGAGGTGCAGATCTCCCGGAAGGGCATCGAGACACGCCCGTTCGTCTTCCTCGACGTCGAACTCGACGAGACCGAGGGACCGGGCCGCGTCCGTGATCGCATCCGAGAGCACGACGTAACGGACGCCGTCGTCGTCGTCACGCTGGACGGCGCGGGCAGCCAGGTGACCCCGGCCGAGATCGAGCGCTTCGGCGAGGAGCGCGGCGCCCTGCTCACCCGGGTCAACGACCGACGGGACCTCGAAGACCCGGAGCGCGCCGTCGACGTGAGCTTCGCCGACCCCGACGACGCCGTCCGCGAGCGCGTCCGCGACCTGGGGCTCAGCCAGGCGGCCCACACCATCGACGAGACCGTCCGCGAGGGCGCGGTCGCCGACTCGAACGTCCGCGAGACCGTCGTCGAGCGCGTCCGGGACCTGCTGGATAGGGACGAAGCGGCCTTCGAGACCGTCCCCGATGACGAACCCGCTCCCGAAGTGTCGGCGGACGACGATTCGTCCGGAGCCGAAGCTGAAACTGGAACCGCGGATGCGGACGGGGGAGAAGGCGGGCCGGGTGCCGGAGCGGCGGCCGACGGCGAGGCCGGTTCGGGGGCCGAGAACGCGGGCGACGGCGAAGCGGTCGCGGACGTCGACGACCAGACCGCGACCGAAACCCCTGAAGAGACCGAGACTCCGGCCGTGGACGAGATTCCCGAAGAGACGAAAACCCCCGACGGGGCCGACGCCGATGCGGACACCGAGGACGCGACCGGGACCGACGAACCGCCCGCAGACGGTCAGGTCACGATGGAGGACTACCTGTGAGGTTCGACCGCGTCCGCCTGGAGAACTTCAAGTGCTACGCCGACGCGGACCTGCATCTCGACGCGGGGGTGACGGTCATCCACGGGCTGAACGGGAGCGGGAAGTCCTCGCTGCTCGAGGCCTGCTTTTTCGCACTCTACGGGGCGACCGCCCTCGAGAAGACCCTAGAGGAGGTCGTCACCATCGGCGCGGAGGACGCGACCGTCGAGCTCTGGTTCTCCCACGGGGGGGCGAGCTACCACCTGGAGCGCCGGATTCGCGCCACTGGCGACCAGCCCCAGACCGCGACGTGTGTCCTCGAGACGCCCGGCGGGACCGTCGACGGGGTCCGCGACGTCGAGGCGCACGTCGCGGAGCTCCTCCGGATGGACGACGACGCGTTCGTCAACTGCGCGTACGTCCGCCAGGGCGAGGTGAACAAGCTCATCAACGCCACGGCGACCGAGCGCCAGGACATGATCGACGACCTCCTCCAGCTCGGCAGGCTCGAGACCTACCGGTCCCGTGCGAGCGACGCACGCCTGGGCGTCCGCGAGGTCAGACAGACCGTCGACGCGCAGCTCGAACAGCTCGACGAGCAGATCGGAGAGAAGGAGAGCCAGGACCTCCACGACCGGCTGAACGCGCTCCGGACCGAGCTGAACGAGGTCGCCGAGACCATCGAGCGCTTCGAGTCGAACCGACAGGCGGCCACAGAGAGCCTCGCCGAGACCGAGTCGGCCATCGCCGAGTACGAGGCGAAGCGCGAGGAGCTCGACGACGTCACCGAGCGCATCGCCGACCTCCGGGAGAAGATCGCCGAGACGGAGCGGGAGCGAGCGTCGCTCACGGAGTCCGTCCACGAGGGACGGGAGCGGCTCTCCGAACTCGACGATCGGATCGACGAGACGCTCGCCGGGACCGACCTCGGCGAGGCGGACCCCGACGCGGTCACCGCTCGACTGGACGCCCTCGCCGACGAGCGCGAGACCGTCGAGGAGTCCATCCAGGCGCACATCAGGACGGTCAGCGACCTGAGAAACGAGGCCGAGCGGCACGAGGAGCGGGCCGAGGAGCGTTCGGAACGCGCGACGACGGCCCGCGAGGAAGCCGACGATCTGGAGGCGGACGCCGCGGAGATCGAGTCGTCGGTCGACGACGCCAGGGAGACCATCGAGTCGATCGAGACGGAGATCGCCGAGAAACGCGCCGCCTTCGAGGACGCTCCCGTCGCGTTCGGGGAGAGCGACGCGCACCTCGAGTCGCTCCGCGCCGACCTCGATGACCTCCGCGAGCGCGAGACCGAACTCCGGGAGTCGCTCGCGACCGCCCGGAGCCGCGTCGAGGAGGGAGAGGCCCTCCTGGCGGAGGGGAAGTGCCCGGAGTGCGGCCAGCCGGTCGAGGGCTCGCCCCACGTCGATTCGCTCTCCGAGCACCGCGAGCGCGTCGCCGCCCTCGAGGCCGACCTCGACGACCTCGCAGACGAGAAGGACGAGCTGGAGACCCGACTCCGGCGGGCCGAGGAGCTGGTGGAGCTCGAATCGGAGACCGAGGCCGACGAGACCCGTGCAGCGAGCGCCAGCGAGCTACTCTCGGAGCGCGAGCAGAACAGCCGCGAGAAGCGCGAACAGGCCGAAACGCGGCGGGAGACCGCCGCAGAGCTGGACGAGGAGGCGGCGACGGCGGCGGCTGAGGCAGCGGCGACCCGGGAGCGGGCGGCCGAACAGCGCCGGGAGATCGGCGAGCTGAACCAGCGAAAGCAGCGGCTCGCCGACCGGCTCGACCGCCTCTCCGATCTGGCGTCGGCCATCGACGAGCGCGCCGACCAGCGCGAGGAGGTAGAACGGCTCCGGGAGCGGCGCTCCGACCTGGCCGACCACAACGACGAGCGCCGCGAGCATCTCGCGGCCGCACGGGAACGCAAGCAGACCATAGCGGCAGACTACGACGACGCGGGCATCGAGGACGCGCGCGAGGAGCGCGACCGGGCCGAGCAGTACCTCGAGCACGTCGACTCGAAGCTCGACGAGCTCGCCGAGCGACGCGACGAACTCCAGGGCCAGGTGGGCGCGGTCGAGAACGCAATCGAGGAGCTCGAGACGCTACGGGCGCGCCGCGAGCAGGTGGCCGAGCGGGCCGCGCTCCTGGCGTCGCTCCACGAGGAGACAGAGACCCTGGAGGCGATGTACGGCGACCTGCGGGCGGAGCTCCGCCAGCGCAACGTCGAGACGCTCGAACGGCTGGTGAACGAGGTGTTCGACCTGGTCTACCAGAACGACTCCTACGCGCACATCGACCTCTCAGGCGACTACGAGCTCACGGTCTACCAGAAGGACGGCGAGCCACTGGACCCCGAGCAGCTCTCGGGCGGGGAGCGTGCACTGTTCAACCTGAGTCTCCGGTGTGCCATCTACCGGCTCCTGGCCGAGGGCATCGAGGGGTCGGCGCCGATGCCGCCGCTCATCCTCGACGAACCGACGGTGTTCCTCGACGCGGGCCACGTCTCCCGGCTGGTCGAGCTGATCGAGTCGATGCGCCAGCTCGGCGTCGAGCAGATCGTCGTCGTCAGCCACGACGACGAACTCGTCGGTGCGGCCGACGACCTCGTCCGCGTCGAGAAGGACGCGACCTCGAACCGCTCTACCGTCGAGCGGGTCGGGACGCTCGCGAACTAATTTCGTAGGGCGGCTAGCCCCTCGTGCCCCACTTCCGTGAGCGCGTACCCGCGCTCGCCGGCGACGGTAGACTCCTCGACGACGCCAGCGATCAGGAGCTCCGCCAGCATCCCGTGGAGGTCGCTCTCACAGCGGTCCGTGGCGTCGAGGAGCGTGCGGGCGGCCAGCGGGCCCCGCTCGTCGAGCTCCACCACCAGTCCGAGCGCGGCGTCGGTCCGGGCCGCACGACAGACGCGCCGGACCGGCGACGGGATGGCACGCGCCACCGTCTCCAGCGGTGACTCGCCCTCGACGGGGTCCAGCGCGTCGTTCGGGACGTAGAGCTCCTCGCCGGTCTCCGGCACGCGCACCAGGCTGGCCTCGTCGGACCGCTTGAGGCACAACAGCGTGCGTCCCTGCTCGTCGCGGACCGTTCGCATGGCCGGTGGTTGTTCCCCGCGCGGGTTAGCCCTTCCGGGGCGGGGACCGGTCGCTTCCGGACGAGTGTCCCGCCGTGGGCCATCCGGGCCGTGGCCTACTCCTGCCGGGTGAACGCGCGGTACCGCTGGTAGCCGAACAGGAGGGCGGCGACGCCCACGAGGACCACGACCCCGCCGACCAGGAAGCGTCGGTCGAAGACGACGAGCATGAGCCCGAGGCTCACCGCCAGCAGGCCCAGGTTGAAGAGAAGGACCTGGACCCAGAACTCCCGCCGGAGCGACTCCGGGGCGTCCGACGGGTCCGGGATGTCGGGGGTGGGGTCCGGGGCTTCCGGGATGTCGGGCGTGACGTCCGGGACGTCCGGGACGAACGCCGACTCCGGGTCGTCCTCGTCCGGGTCCAGTATGCCGAGCACGGTCTGGTGGAGTCGGGGCGCACGCAAAAGGTGTTCGGCTCGGCGCTGTTCGGCTCAGAGCTGCTGTTCGAGGTCGATGGCTTTCGTCGCCTTGAGCCACGCCAGGGGGTTCCGCGCGTCGTAGAAGACCACGCCGTCGTCCGTGTCGTACGCCTCGATGTCGTCCCGCGGGTCTGTCCCCTGCGGGAGCTGTGCCGTGTCAACCGCACGGTGCTCGTCGCCGTCCTCGACGTGGTCGGACATCTGCGTCACCTCGACGTATGCTATGTGTTACCACATTATATGCCTTTCCATGGAACCGGTAACTGCCCGGCGTCGGGGACCCGGCGTGCGGACGAACACCTTTTTAGCCGGAACGCACCAACGACGGGGCAATGGACGAGGCCCAGCGGACGTTCGGTGATTTCTCGGCGTCGGGCGGCCGGGACCGGCCCGACGGCGAAGCCGCCGCCGTCGCCGGGAACGAGGATGCCGTCACGGACATCATCGACCCGGAGGCGGCGAAGTATCCGGAGCCGGACGGGCTCCTCAGGATGGCCGTCACGCAGGTCGACTACACGGTCGCCGGGTTCGGCGACGACGAACGGCCCATCGTACACGTCTTCGGCCGCACCGCAGACGACGCGGTCGAGCACGTTCGGGTCCACGGCTTCCGCCCGTACTTCTACGCGCCGACGGCGTCCCTCGACCCGGCGGACCTCGACGAGGACGGCATCACCGGTACCGCAGAGCACGACGAGGACGGCGAGCCGTTCGAGAGCATCCGGGGCGAGGCGCTGACCCGGGTCTTCGGTCGGACGCCGCGCGACGTCGGGAACCTCCGCGACCGGTTCGACCACTACGAGGCCGACATCCTCTTCCCCAACCGGCTGCTCATCGACAAGGACATCCTGAGCGGCATCCGGGTCCCCGAGCGACGGGCGGCCGACGGAGCCATCGACGTCCCCCACACGGAGATCGAACCCGTCGAGATGACCGGCAACCTCCGGGTGAACTTCTTCGACATCGAGGTCGACGACCGCTCGGGGTTCCCCGAGGACGGCGAGGAGCCCATCATCTGTCTCACCAGCCACGACTCCTACCGGAACGAGTACGTCGTCTGGCTGTTCGACGCGCCCGCCGGGTCGGTGCCCCCGCCAGATAACCTCCCCGACTACGAGTTCCTGGACGACGACGACGCCACGCTCCGGGTCGAGTCCTTCGACACCGAGGAGGCGATGCTCGCGGCGTTCCTCGACTACGTCGACGAGACCGACCCGGACGTCCTGAGCGGCTGGAACTTCGAGGACTTCGACGCGCCCTACCTCATCGACCGACTGGAGCGGCTGGACCCGCGAACGGAGCGGGACCTCGATTTCAACCGCCTCTCCCGGGTCGGTGAGGTGTGGACCGGCGGCTGGGGCGGGTCGAACGTCAAGGGCCGGGTCGTCTTCGACCTGCTGTACGCCTACAAGCGCACGCAGTTCACCGAGCTCGAATCGTACCGCCTGGACGCCGTGGCCGAGACGGAACTCGGCGTCGGCAAGGAACGCTACGCGGGCGACATCGGCGACCTCTGGGAAGAGGAGCCCGAGCGACTGCTCGAGTACAACCTCCGCGACGTGGAGCTCTGCGTCGAGATCGACCGCAAGCAGGAGGTAATCCCGTTCTGGGAGGAGGTCGCCTCGTTCGTCGGCTGCAAGCTGGAGGACGCGACGACGCCCGGCGACGCGGTCGACATGTACGTCCTCCACAAGGTCCACGGCAAGTTCGCGCTCCCCTCGAAGGGCCAACAGGAGGCCGAGGAGTACGAGGGTGGGGCCGTCTTCGACCCCATCACCGGGGTCCGGGAGAACGTCACCGTCCTGGACCTGAAATCGCTGTACCCGATGTGCATGGTGACGGTCAACGCCTCGCCGGAGACCAAGGTCGACCCCGAGGCCTACGACGGCGAGACGTACGCCGCGCCCAACGGCACCCACTTCCAGAAGCAGCCGGACGGCATCATCCGGGCGATGGTCGACGAGCTGCTTTCCGAGCGCGAGGAGAAGAAGGCCGCTCGGAACGAGAACGACCCCGGGAGCGAGGCCTACGAGCGTTACGACCGTCAGCAGGCGGCGGTGAAGGTCATCATGAACTGCTTCACCCCCGACACGGACGTGCTGACCCCCGAGGGCGTCCGGAACATCCGGGACCTCGCGGTGGGTGACGAGGTGTACTCGCTCGACCCCGACAGCCCGCGACTGGAGGTCAAGCCGGTGGTCGAGACCCAGGCCTATCCCGACTACCGGGGCGAGCTGGTCGACGTGCAGACGAGCAAGATCGACTTCCGGGTGACGCCGAACCACCGGATGCTCGTCAGGAAAAACGAGACCAACGGTATCACCGAGGAGGGCTACTCCTTCGTCGAGGCCGGGGAACTCGACCGCGCGACGAACTACGAGCTACCCCACGACTGGACGATGGACCACGGCGACGCAATCGAACGGGTCGACCTCACCGACCTGGTCGAGGGGGAGTACGAGGTGTGGGTCCGTCCGACGGTCCACGGCCGCACGTTCACCGCCGAGCTCGGCTGGACGCCGCGTCGGGTCCCGAAGGCGGACCTCGGGCAGACCGGCTACGTGTTCACCGCCTCGGAGTTCGAGGCCCACCGCGAGTACATCGAGTCCGTCTGCGAGACGAGTCTCATCCACCGCGAGGGGGGCCGGAAGTGGATCTCCCGGACGTACGACGGCGACGACTTCCTCGAGTTGCTCGCCTGGTACGTCACGGAGGGGAACGTCTACACCTCCGCGGAAAAGCAGTTCGGCGAGCAGTTCCGGGGGAGTTCGACCACCGTCAAGATCGCCCAGAACGCGCCCGTGCTCACCGACGGGGGTCGTGACGACCACGCGGCCATCGGGAAGCTGCTCGACCGCCTCGGACTGGACTACTACGCAGACGACCGCTCCTACCAGTTCACCTCGAAGCTGCTCGGCGACCTCCTGGGGCGGCTGTGCGGTGGCGACAGCTTCGGAAAGCGGATTCCAGCGCTCGTCTTCGACTGCTCGGAGCGCCAGAAGCGTCAGTTCCTGGACACGCTCATCGCCGGCGACGGGGACCGCCAGCCGAACAGCTGGCGCTACACGACGTCCTCCGACCGGCTCCGAGACGACGTTCTCCGGCTCTGTACCCATCTCGGGCTGACCGCGAGCTACGCTCGTGACAGCGGGTCATGGCGCATCTACTGCACGGAGGGTGCAAAGAACACCCTCCGGATGCACCGGAGCGGGTCGCGAAGTTCCGCCACCGAGGGCGTCTACTGTGTCACCGTCGCGGACAACCACACCCTCCTGGCCGGGCGAAACGGCACGTTCCAGTTCGTCGGCCAGTCCCTTTACGGGGTCCTGGGCTGGGACCGCTTCCGGCTGTACGACAAGGAGATGGGTGCGGCCGTCACCTCGACCGGTCGGGAGGTCATCAGGCACACCGAGTCGGCCGCGAACGACCTCGGCTACGAGGTCGCGTATGGGGACAGCGTCACCGGGGATCGTCCCGTCGTCGTTCGAGACCCCAGTGGGACTGTTCGGATACTTCCCATAGAACGGCTGTTCGCCCGCGGAACTGCCGAGTCAGAGGTGCTCATTGCAGCCGATGGCGACGTCGTCGCCAGTGCTACTCCTGGCAAGACCCGGCGGACACTCGATGGCTGGGAGGCCCTTTCGGTCAACGACCAGGGCGAACCCGAGTGGAAGCCGATTACGCAGGCCATCCGACACCGGTCCGACAAACCGGTCGTCAGACTCCAGCACAAGTTCGGCGAGTCGACGACGACGAGAGAACACTCCTACGTCGTGCCCGATGAAGGGGGACTCAGGTCGGTCGCGCCGACGGACGTTGACGAACCGTTCCGCGTTCCTGGACTGCCGGACGTGGAGACGGTGGAGCGAATCGACGTGTACGAGGAGCTTCGGGGGTACGAACGCGAGTACGAGGACGGCCGCAGTGTCGGCAGCGAGAACGCGACGACGAAAACGAAGCGCGTCCACGCCGACGACGAGTACGTCTGGTTCGGCCACGAACACCACGGCGACGTAGATTCGACTGTCAAAGTCAAACGCTTCGTCGACGTCGACAGCGAAGATGGAGATGCGCTCGTCAGACTCCTGGGAGCATACGTCCCAGAAGGAAGCTCGTCCACCGTCGAGACGACCACGTCGAGGTTCGGTGCGAGCATAGCCCAGTCGAACGTCGAGTGGCTCAAACAGCTACAGAAGGACTACCACCGGCTGTTCGAGAACACCACGGCCGGTATCACCGCAAGCGACCGGCGGGAGGAGCGAACAGTCGAATACGACACCGATGCCGGAGAGTCGGCGGTCACGTACGACGATTCGACACTGAAACTACAGATGATGAACGAGCTCGCGGCGGTGTTCTTCCGCGAGTTCGCCGGGCAGACGTCGCGTGGAAAACGCATCCCGTCGTTCGTCTTCCATCTCCCCGAGGCGAAACAGGACCTCTTCGTAACGTTACTCGTAGAGGGCGATGGTTCCCGTGTGTTCCCGCGATACACGGACGAGTACGCGGAGCGAAATTTCGACTTCGAGACGACGAGTCGGGAACTCGCCGCCGGACTCTCGATGTTGCTCACCCAGCGCGGTCAGAAGCACTCGCTCAAGTACCGGAACAGCAAGGACTCGTACACGATTCGGACGTGTGATTCCTATCGTCCGGGTCGTGACCCGGTGCTGGTCGACGTCGAACACGACGGGCACGTGTACGACCTGAGCGTCGAGGGGAACGAGAACTTCGTCGATGCCGTCGGTGGCGTCGTGCTTCACAACACCGATTCAGTCATGCTCGAACTCGGTCCTTCGCTCTCGAATGCGGAGGCCATCGAGGCCGCCTTCGACATCGAAGCCCACATCAACGACTCCTACGACGAGTTCGCCCTCGAGACGCTGAGCGCTCATCACCACCGCTTCCAGATCGAGTTCGAGAAGCTCTACCGCCGCTTCTTCCAGGCCGGCAAGAAGAAACGGTACGCCGGCCACATCGTCTGGAAGGAGGGCAAGGACGTAGACGACATCGACATCACCGGCTTCGAGTACAAGCGCTCGGACATCGC
>Ga0209928_1000260_pt1 | contig 11895 bp, 11 predicted proteins | sample SalPonF2_B_D2_MG_FD_185727 | JGI IMG/M metagenome (GOLD analysis project Ga0209928, IMG submission 185727) | Salt pond soil microbial communities from South San Francisco under conditions of wetland restoration - Salt Pond MetaG SF2_B_D2_MG... ...
GAAGAGCATATTCAGCAAACACTGGATGGCTTTGACGCCATTAAGGATGTAGTCTTTGACGAAGCCGAAAAGCAGAAACGGATGACAGCCTAACAGTAATATTTTATTTAGATATTCAAAACCTAAAAAGCCCCTATGCCGGGGCTTTTTTAGGTTTAAAAATAAAAAGGTTAAGTCGATCGAGGCTACGAAAACAGCTTTTTAATTAAGCCAATAACCGTAGATTTTTCATCGTCTTGTTTAGTATCGCCCTTGCGCCCCCCACTTAGTTTATCATAGCTGGGACGTGGTAGATGCATTTCATCATCTTTTTTCTTCTTTTTCTTGCCTCTTCCATTTCGACTGCCCTTCTTGCCTCGTTTCTTCTTTTGTTTCTTGCCAGAGCTTTTCTTTTTCTTCCGTTGCTTTAGCTTTTGCTTCACCTTATCCGGAAGATTCAGTTCTTTTGGGGGTTCACCCAGTGCATTTTCCAGGTTATTGATATCACTGCGATCCTGTTTTGACACTAGTGATACCACGCGTGAGGTTTTTCCATGGCCAACCAGACTGGCTCGGTACCTGTACTCGTTAGGATCGTTGGGTACGTCGTAGTTAATCACTTGGGTTACGCGTTCCAGATCAAGCTGCGAGGCGGGAATGTCTGCTACCAGTAAATATTGTACATCTCCGTTGGCAAAATTGGCAAAGCGCTGCGCCCGCTTTTCGTCGGAGAGCTTACCATGTAGGCTCGTAGCTTTGAGATTATGCTTACGAAAGATCCGGTATAAGCGGTCGGTACCCCGTTTCGATGCAGTGAAGATCACACAAGTATCAGTAGGTGTATCTTCAATATGTGCCATCAGGGTGGAGATTTTCATCCGATTCGGCACATAGATATATCCTTGTGAAAGCTTACTGCCCAGCTTTGGAGGTTTGGAAATAGCTTCGGGGCTAACATCTTCGAAACCTAACAATATAGGTTCTTCGAGATAATTTTTAGCCAGCTCCTGAACTTCATCGCTTAGCTCACTGGTGTACATAAGTGTCTGGTATCCACTAATGACCCGCTTTTTGATGTTTTCAATCTTTGAAATTAAATCCAGCGAGATCATCTCATCCACCGAATCAATTACCAGCAGATCAACATTACGGAAAATGAATAGCTCATTTTGCATAAGATCCAGTAGTGGTCCGGGATTCCCGACGATAACTTCCACACCGCTTTTAAGATCTTCGGTTTGCTCTTCAGCTTCGCCATCCAAATCGATAGAAGCACATTCGATTTGAGCATGATATCCCATCGCCCAAACAAGTTCATCAATTTCTTTCGATTCTTTGGGATTAGGAGTTAATACTAAAACCGATGTGCCTTCGATTTGCTCCTTCTTATTAATCATTTCGAGAGCTGGAACGATAAAAGAAGCATTTTTATCTGCCCCAGGCTCCGCTTTGATCAACGTATCCTTACCGTTTAATACAGCAGGAATCACTTCTTCTTGCAGTTCAGTAAGTTCAGTATAGTGTACATCTTCAAGCCCACTCATGATATCTGGGCTTAACGTCATATCTTCAAACTTCAACGTTCTCTACCTTTCATTTAATTAACATTTTGTTTCAAAACACATCACTTCAAAAACAAGTGATGCTCATCAAGTGACGGAATATACAAAACCTATGGTTTATGCTCATCTGATTTCAGGGATTGCTGACCATCAGTATTAAATTGTTCAGCTATATTAAGGTTACCCCTGCTCACCTTAATATAAACGCATGAAAGTACCGTTATTATTGTAATTCCTACAATCCCCACCAGACCGGCTTCAGGGCCGAAGGCTCCACCCGTCCACAGATCGGTGCCTGCCTGGGTAATTCGGATGATGGAAGTTGGCAGTGCCATCCCGCTTATCGGGAATCCGAAGATCCCTCCCTGAACAAAATTCCAGCTAAAATGGAGTCCTATGGAAAGACCCAAATTGCCGGTAAAAATGTAAGGGAGAGCCAGCGCAATGCCGGCCAGTACAATGTTAAAGGTGGATACCGCTGAAGCATTGGGATTGAACAAGTGAAGCGTTCCGAACAGAAGCGATGTAGCCAGCACAGAAAAAATAACGGCGCCCTGCGTACCAATCTGTGGATAATGTAGTCCTTCGGATAAGTTTAATATCTGATATCCCCTGGAAAAAAGTTCTTCATGAAACCCTACCATTGCCATTGCGAGGCAAGAGCCGGCTATTGACCATCCAAATGACTGCTGCGAGTTCATCTGCCAGCCTAATCCGCTCACCAGAACCCATCCCGAAGACCATTCGATCAAAAAAATGACGGACATGGCTCCCGTCCCGATGAGAACTCCCATCAAAAAATCAGTTCTCCAACGCCGGTTGAAATTCAGGCCGAATTCGAAGAAAGAACGCTTGTCCAGAAAATGACCTGCCAGCCAAATACTAATGACGAATCCTAAAAAGCTGGGAACAGTTTGCAATAATGGCGAGGAAGTATGCCAAAGCTGTTGCATGCCCAGTTGGCCTAAGCCAGTAAGTAGAAAGAGAAGGATAAACTGAATTAACAGGCGCCATCCGGCTCTTAGGCGTTGTTCCTGTTTGTTAATAAAGATATCCATAAATTAAGAAACATTAGATGTTCAGAAACAGTTATATTATTTATAAGAGCTTTAAAAGGGCGCTATAATCTACACGAAAAAGCGGAAAAGTCTAAAGATTTGATCTATGTGTGATCGATTTGTATTGAAATCTTCAAAAGAAGAAGTTGAGCAATTATTCAAAGTATCCACCGAAAGGGATGATTTTTTTGAATCGGAGTTTAATATTACTCCCGGTTCGTTAATTCCTGTTGTTTATGAGGAAGAGACAGAGAGAAAGATATATAACTTCAAGTGGGGATTGATTCCTTCTGATGCCGAAGAAGAAAATGAAGGAATTGATAATTTCGAATTTCCTTATGCGGCGTTTGAAGATAATGAGTGGCTATCGGAGTGTTTTGAGCACCGTCGTTGCTTGATACCGGCCAATGGGTTTTATAAATGGAAGACCACGAAGAAAAAGAGTACCCCCTTTTATATTCGATTGCTATCTAATGATTTAATGGCTTTTGCCGGGATATATTCTGTCTGGAAATCATCCTCCGGCCGGGATGTCTATTCTTGTGCTATGCTCACCGTTGAAGCGAATGCCCTGGTACAACCTGTGGATAACCGTATGCCGTTGATGTTGCGTCCTGAACACTTTGACAAGTGGTTGTCTGGGGAGCTGGAAGTTGCGGAAATCGAACAATTTCTGGGAGCTTACTCTATGACCGAAATGGCTGTTAACCGGGTCTCTGAGGATGTTAATAATCCCGAAAACAATAATGAAGAATTGATTCAGCCTATTCCTAAATGATTTGTGATCCTCAGCGCTCATTCACCTACCCGGAGCCTTCACAACCCTAATGCCGGATTTATAGGCACTTTTTCTTAGAAGTAGCCTCTTGGAAATACCTCCTTTGAGAAGGAGGTCAGGAGGATTGACATTTCTGTTTTATCTACAACCTAAAATACTAAGGTTTTCAACTTATTATTGTGACTTTTTGGACCGTCTCGTAGTTGGAAAATAGTAACACTTTTCCAGATCGCTAATTTTAGGTTTCTGGCTTGGAATTTATCCCAAAAGCCTCTCAAACCCACCTTATGTATCTAAATTGAGTTCGGGTAGAACTTCATGGATAGCCCGCTGCAGGAAGTCGCGTTTAAAGACGTCCTCATCCACAACGCGATTGTTAAAGACAACAAGATCCAGGTCGATACGTCGTGGGCCGTATTTATTTCTGCTGCGGTCGCGTCCCATATCGTCTTCAATTTGTTTCAGCCGGGCCGAAATAGCTTCCTGATTCGCCTTACTTTCGACGAGGACGACCCCATTGATAAAGGCTGGTTGATCTTCGATGCCGATGGGCGCCGTATAAACGAAATTCGATTTTTGACGCAGGTGAAAAGCTTCTTCAATGGCCCGCAGCGCCTGGTTAATATGTTTTTCGGGCTCGATATTTGAGCCCAGGGCAATTACGGCGTTATTCATCATAATCGGTTCGGCGGACGATTAGATTGTCACAGAATCGCAATGCATGCGGTTTTTCCACGGTGATGTGTGTTTTTTCGACTCCGTTCAGCTCGCTAATCATCTCGTAAAGCGTGTCGGCGAGCGTTTCAATAAGGAAGTAATCCGAAGATTCCACGAAATCGAGAATACGCTTGGTGATAGTCTTATAGTTCACCGCCTCTTGTACCTCATCGCTGCCTATGGCGGTCGCAGCATCATACTTGAATCGGATAGATATGACGATATCCTGTTTTTTTTCGCGTTCCCAGTCGTTGATACCCAGAATAGCCCGAACGCGCATATTTTTAATTTCAATTTCGGTCAGTTTCTTAGCCATACGTATGTATTTTGTGATGGTTAAATTGCTTCAAACGTCTGTTGATGGATATTCTTTCTCAGGCTTTCAAAGGTGTTCACCTCCATCCACGTATATAACTTGTCCTGTTATAAATTCGTTTTGTACTAAAAATTCCAGCGCCTGTTCGAGCTGTTCAAGCGAACCGGTACGTTGCAATGGATTATCTCGCGCTTTTTCCTGCAGATAACTGTCGGACTTGTCCTCCGGCGCCAATACCGGGCCGGGAGCGATGCCGTTTACGCGAATACTGGGTCCCAGTTGCGTGGCTGCGATGCCCGTAAAGGACTGCAGTGTCTTTTTGGTAAGTAGATAGTCGAAGTGCCGGGTATGAGTTTTTGCAATTTTGGTATCCAGCAGATTGATTACGAGTCCCTGCCCGCAGTGTTGGGCAAACTGCTTGGTGAGTATGTAGGGGGCTTTAAAGTTGATCTTATGCATTCGATCGTACAGCTCATTCCCCTCCGTTTCCATCGACGATTCCGTAAAAAAAGAGGCATTGTTGATCAATATTTCTACCGATCCTTGCTTGGTACAGTCCGTAATTAACGCTTGTACCGCTGCACCATCGAGGAAGTCGGCTTGTTTGAGATAGCATTTCTGCCCACTCTCTTCGATAAGCTGCTTGGTTTTGCGGGCTTGCTCTTTGGATGAGTTATAGTGTAAGAAAATATTGTAGCCCATATCAGCCAGTTTCAAGGCATACGATTTGCCGATACGTGCCGCTGCACCGGTAATAAGAGCAAAAGAATCCATAACAGTAAACTTAAATTTTAGATCAAAAGAACGAATAAAACAGACCCACTTATCAAGACCATTCACCAAAATATGCATTACTCGTACTATAAAAACATCATAATAATCATTCTATAAAAAAGCTCAGAAGGATCGAACAGATCAATCGTCGCTTCATCGGTCTGGGTAAATGCGCATGGTAGGATAAGCCAGCTCGATATTGTCGTGTTCACTAAATTGCTGTAGAATATCTTCCCATAGTTCCTGTGCAACAATTCGTCGTTTTCGGGGATCTGAGAGGTGCCGTATGGTTAGACGTACGCCACTATCCTGCACATCGGTGTAAACAATAGGCGTGAGATATTGATAATGGATCAGATAAGATTTTTTTGCTCGTCGGACCTGATTTTCTGCACGGTCCACAAAATCCTTCAACTGTTCATTCGCAATCTCCTGCAAAAGTTGTTTCGCTTTCTTCCAGTCGCTCTCGAAAGTAATAAGCACCTGTAGCTCATTCCAGATAAACTCAAAATCACTAGTATAGTTAGCTAGTTCATTCGAAAAAATTTTATGATTTGGGATGTGAACAACCCGTCCGGTACTCTGATCGGCATGAATCCAGTTGCCAATTTCGAGTACGGTAAATTTAAAAAGTCGAACATCGATCACATCCCCTTTAACCTCCCCGAGCTGGATACGATCTCCCACATCAAAAGGTTTGCGCCAGAGGATAAAAATCCATCCCGCAAAATCGGTCACAGGATCCTTTAAGGCAATAGCTAATCCCGCAGACAACAAACCCAAAAACGTTGCTACCGATTGTAGTCCTTCGAACCAAATCCGGCCCACGATAAGAAAACCAAGGAATACGGATATGTAGGTGAGATTCTTGCGCCATTTGTATTGAATTTTAGCTTCAGGCAGTCGTTTGTTAATAATGCGGATAGCAATAAAACGAATGAGCCAGAGCGCAAAAATGACGACGATCGACAGGACGATCTTGCGGGTTGTCCCCGGCGAATTTTGTATATAATCCTGTAATTGAGTAACTAAATTGTTCATCTTGCAGATTATTAATAATGATGAAATAAAATTTGATATTTGTTGTTATATTATAACAAATAAAGATGCTTAAGTAAGCATAGGAAATCATTGGAAAAAAAAGGAATTTTGAATAACTTAACTGATCTGAAATTTACTGGATCAAATAGGGAATTATGCTTTATACAATAATACTATCTGTAATAATACTCGTTTGTATTTTATTAACGATTGTAGTGCTCCTGCAGCCGGGTGAAGGTCAGGGAATGGCCGGCGGTTTGGCAGGAGGTATGGCTGGTGGTAACAGCCTTGGTGCACGCCGAACGGCTGATTTGCTTTCAAAGTCAACTTCCGTATTGGGAGGAGCTCTTTTGGTCCTCTGTGTAATTGCGAACTTTGCCATTGAAAGTGGGCAGCCTACTAAAAGTGCTGTTCAGCAGTCGGCAAGTGGTGTTGAGCAACCGGCTCAAAATAATAATATTAATAATCCTTCCGATACCCCGTCTGCTGTTCCTGAATTGCCGCAGAATCAAGGTGGCAATAATAGCAATGGCGGAGGAAACGGCAGTGGCAATGGTAACGGCGGTGGATCTGATTCCGGCGGAAATTAGTACCTGCTGATATTAAGAATTTCGAAGCCCGGCTTTTTGGAGTCGGGCTTTTTTATTTTGGTAAGTTCGGCGGTTTGTTACTTTAGCTGCTATAAGCCCAACATTTTTTAATGTAATTTAATGTACTCATTTTGCATTAAGTCTAAACGATTGTGTGTAATCCTTATTAATTGTATCGTAAATTACGGAATTGAAAGCGGGTTTGAACTGTTTTGTGCATATAAATCACTTGATGGAAAGCTGTTTTAATACCTGTGATCCTATTTAAATTATTTCAATAATCTTTTAGAAAAATATTATGGAATATCGAGTCTTGGGAAATACGGACGAACAATTGTCAGCAATTGGGCTGGGTTGCATGGGGATGAGCCATGCCTACGGCAACCCGGATGAAAAAGAATCTATTGCAACTCTGGAAAAAGCGATTGAGCTGGGCATTAATTTCTGGGATACGGCTGATATTTACGGTAGCGGTGCTAATGAAAAGCTGGTCTCCCGGGTGTTGAAACCCAATCGCGAGAAAATATTTATCGCTACTAAATTTGGGTTTGAGTTGAACACCGAGGAGCGCACGTTCAATGGCTCACCCGAATATGTAAAGCAGGCAGTAGAAGGGAGTCTGCGGCGCTTGGGGATCGACACAATTGATCTGTATTACGCGCACCGGGTTGATCCAGATGTGCCGATCGAGGAGACCGTAGGCGCGATGGCGGATCTGGTTGAAGAAGGGAAAGTGCGCTATTTGGGATTGTCGGAAGCGTCGGCTCGTTCCATCCGCAAGGCTAGCAACGTGCATCCTATTTCGGCGGTGCAAAGCGAATATTCTTTGCTTACCCGGAACGTGGAGGATGAAGTGCTGCCATTATGTAAAGAGCTCGGGATTTCGCTCGTACCCTTTAGTCCGCTGGTGCGTGGACTTATTACAAATGATTTGGATCTTGATTCATTAGGTGATGAGGATTTCCGTAAGTCACTTCCGCGATACCAGGACGAGCACGCCGAAAACAACCAAAAACTGACGGCAGGATTTGCTGAAATTGCTCATCGCAAGAACTGTACGCCGGCCCAGCTGGCATTAGCTTGGGTCTTGGCGCAAGGCGATCAGATTATTCCCATCCCCGGCACGACCAAGCGCAAGCACCTGGTTGATAATGCCAGCGCGGTAGATGTATCGCTGGATAGCGAGGATCTGGAAGAGATAGAGTCGCTGCTGGATAAATATCCAAACATTGGTCCGCGCTACAACGAAGAAAACAAGAAATTTGTCGATCAAAGTTGAGTAATAGACCTTGGGTAAGTGAATTACAGACCATTTATAAAAATGGCTTTTCCAGGCGCCCATGCTGGAAAAAATGAGTTCGCTTTGTATCAAGCGTGGAGGCATAATACAAAGATGAATCCGTTTAAATCCGTGTATATCTGTGGCTAAATCACTTACCGATACAGAACCGTGAGAAAATACTATCGAGGATATCTTCGGTAGTGATTTCTCCGGTGATGGTTCCCAGATCTTTTAAGGCTGATCGCAAATCGATCGAAAGGAAGTCGCCGGTCAGTCCCTGATCCAGGGCTTGTAAGGCGCTATGAACATGTTCCTGGGCTTTCTCCAGGGCATCACGGTGACGGCTCGAAGTGACCAGCAGGCTGGAAGAATCATAATGCTTGTTTTCCAGGGCACGCTGTTTCATCAGTTTTTTAAGCGCTTCGATCTTCTCTCCCTCCAGCGCCGAAATTTTGAGATCGTAATCCAGTCGCTCGTCTTCGACATCCAGCGCAATATCGTTCTTCGTGCCAATCAAGACGAAGGGCGTATCGCCGGCATTTTTCTGGAATTTAGTAATATCCTTACCTTCGTCGGCAGTGATTGGTCTGGATAAATCTTTCAGGTAAACTACCAAGTCGGCTTCCTCAAATGCTTTTTGAGATCGTTTGACGCCCTCGGCTTCAATAAGATCCTCGGTTTTGCGCAGGCCGGCCGTGTCGGTCAGCTTAAAACGAATACCATCGTAGCTCCAATCCACATCAATGGTATCGCGCGTGGTGCCGGCAATATCGGTGACAATTGCCCGATCTTTGCCAACCAACGTATTCAGCAAGGTCGATTTGCCGACATTCGGCAATCCAATAAAAACTGTACGTACTCCGTGTTTTACTAATCGACCGGTTTCGTACGTAGCAAGAAGCTTCTCGATTTCCGCATCCAGGTCCTTGAGCAATCGCTCGAGTTCATCCTTGTTGGCGAATTCCACATCCTCTTCCACGAAATCCAACTCCAGCTCCACCATCGCCGTGGCATCGATAATCTGCTGTCGAAACTGCTTGATGTGTTCGCCAAGCCGCCCTTCGAGCTGTTGCTGGGCAGCATCAATAGCCTTTTGACTTTTTGCGTGGATGAGATCCGCCACGGCCTCGGCTTGACTTAGCTCCATTTTGCCATTCAGGAAGGCACGCTGGGTGAATTCCCCCGGCTCGGCAGAGCGAATTCCTAAAGAAAGAACCGTCTCCAGTACATCCTGCGTAACCAATACGCCGCCGTGACATGAGATCTCCACTGATTCTTCGCCTGTATAAGATTTTGGAGAATGAAATAAGGTGACAAGAACTTCATCTACCACGTGGTCGTTTTTGTCCATAAGTTTGCCATAATGCACTGTGTGCGAATCCTGCTTGGTAAGATCAGCACCCTGAAAGGCTTCATTGACAATCTGGATCACATTTTTACCGGATACACGCACCACGGCAATGCCACCTTCGCCAATAGGGGTAGCGATGGCTGTAATAGGTTCCTTTTCGTTAATTTTTTGAGATTCCTGTTGAGAAACGGCTTCCTTTTTCATCATAGATAGAATATAAGAGGTTTAACTTCTTATATCATGTTCTTGGATAATAAAAGGGTGCACATCGTTTACAGACATGCACCCTGTAGAATAACTTATACGTTATGAAAACTAGTTAATCTCCCCCATTAGCTTTCGGATACCCGGGCTTGCCAGCAAGGCAATTACTCCTGCTCCACCGGCAACCAAGGCCACAGTCCAGAAGAGGCTGGATGGTGGTAGCGTTTCCAGACTACCGGCAACCAGACCGGCAAAAAGGTTCCCTAAAGCCGCTGCAACAAACCAGACGCCCATCATCTGGCCAACACGATCACGTGGCGCTAGTTTTGTAATAGACGATAGTCCCACCGGTGATAGTGATAGTTCTCCACAAGTATGCAAGAAATAGGTAACCACCAACCAAGCCGGACTTACAGGATTCGCCTTTGTTGCCTGGGCAGCTCCCCATGAAATGACGAAGAAGCCAGCGGCTAATCCCAGAAGTCCCAATCCGAATTTAACGGGAATGGACGGATTGGCGTTACGATGGGCCAACCAAGTCCATAGCCATCCGAAAATGGGAGCAAAGATAACAATAAACATCGGATTTATGTTTTGTAGCCACCCGGCCGGCATCTCCCAATTACCAAACATACGGTCAGTGAGGTCGCGAGCAAATAAGTTCATTGAGGATCCAGCCTGCTCAAACCCGCCCCAAAAGATGGCAGCAAGGATAAATAGCCAGAAAATAACTGCCAGTCGCTTTTTGGTTCTTGTATCATATCCGCCGGCAATCGCCAGATAAGCGAAGTAGAGAATGGCTAAAGCAATAATGGCGTAGCCAAGTACCTCGGCAAACCCCGTAAGACTGATCGGAAGAATCCCGTTAGTGGCAAGAAAAACAAAGGTAATAATGATTGCAGCGGAAATACCTAAAACGGTATAGAACTTTTTGCTTTTTCTGCTTAACTCTTTTGGGGAATCATCAGTTTTCAGAAGACCTGCTGATCCCAGGTATTTGGCACCTAATCTATATTGGATCAGTCCCAGAAGCATTCCGAATCCTGCAGCAGAAAAGCCCCAGTGGAAATTGATTCCTTCACCTAAATAACTACAGATCGTAGGACCAAGAATAGCACCCAGATTAATACCCATATAAAAAACCGAAAATCCTGCATCACGACGTGCGCCCCAGTCGCTTTTCTCTCCTTTGGCTTTTTCTTCTTCAGTGGGTTCGGGATACAAGTCGCCAACCATGGTACTTACGTTGGGTTTAAGCAAGCCAGTACCAAGTACGATTAGAATCAGACCCCCGTAGAAAGAAGGCAAACTGGGCAAGCCAATAAGTGGCCCTGCCATACTAAAGTGACCGGCGGCAATAATGCATCCCCCGATAAATACTGCCCGGCGTTGTCCCCAGAGGTTATCCGCGACCCAGCCACCGGCTAATGTCAGCAAATAAACGCCGGAAGTATAAAGTCCGTAAATGGCGGCTGCTTTGCCTACATCAAAACCCAAGCCACCATTGTGCTTCACTATATCAGCGGTCATGAAAAGTATGAGAAGGGCGCGCATTCCATAATAACTGAATCGCTCCCACATCTCAGTAAAGAAAAGAGTAGCCAATCCCCGGGGATGGCCGAAAAATTGTTTTTTTGAAGCATCACCTGCTTCAGCTTGTCCGTTTCCCATTGATAATCCCTGCTTTGTTCAATATTTAATTCTAAAAATTTATGTAATCACGCCGTGCATGATAATTAAACCGACATAGTGAAGCAACTCTTACTACAACTTATTACTAAGTAATTATACAGAAGGATTCTATCTTATTGATTGTTTAACCGGTTGCTGCTAGATGTATTAAAAGGGACATTATCAGAATTAGGAGAGTACGCAATACCGTTAATATTTATTACATTACCCTAAAATCCGAAGCTAAAAAATTAGAGACGATGAGTACAGATACCGGCGTTGTTAAAAATATTAAGGCACCTACGGGAACAAATTTACAATGTAAAGGCTGGCATCAGGAAGCTGCTATGCGCATGCTAATGAATAACCTGGATCCGGAGGTAGCAGAAAAGCCGGAAGAGCTGATCGTTTATGGCGGAGGAGGCAAGGCCGCCCGTAATTGGGAGTGCTATCATAAGATTATTAAAACGCTGAAGCGGCTGGAAAATGATGAGACACTGTTGGTCCAAAGTGGTAAGCCAGTTGGGGTATTTCGGACGCATGAAGAAGCTCCCCGCGTGTTGATTGCCAAT
>Ga0209928_1000266_pt1 | contig 11669 bp, 6 predicted proteins | sample SalPonF2_B_D2_MG_FD_185727 | JGI IMG/M metagenome (GOLD analysis project Ga0209928, IMG submission 185727) | Salt pond soil microbial communities from South San Francisco under conditions of wetland restoration - Salt Pond MetaG SF2_B_D2_MG... ...
GCGTAATGTCTTCAGCGTCCAATGGGGCATGAGCCCGGCCGAGCGGACCATGGCCGACGAGTTCAACGAGGCCGGCTACCACACCGTCTACATCGGCAAGTGGCACCTGTACGGCCCGCCCGCCGCCGAACCGCGGCGGCGGGGCGAGCCGGGGTATCACCGCGTGCCGCGACGCTACCAGGGGCGGTGGCGGAAGTGGTTCGGCTTCGAGGTGTGCAACAACCACTTCCACACGCTCTACTGGGAGGATGACCAGCGCCAGCCGCGGCGTGTGAAGGGCTACCAGACCGACGGGTTGTTCGAGATGACGATGGACTACCTCCGCACCGGCCGGCCCGCCGACCGGCCGTTCTGCTGCGTGCTGAGCGTCGAGCCGCCGCACTTCCCGTACGAGGCCCCCGAGCAGTACGCCGCCCGTTGGCGCAACCGGGACCTGGTGGACCCGCCGAACTACATGGTCAAAGACGAGTACGACGTGCCGCCGCAGACCGGCGTCGACGAGGAGCACCACCTCACGCTCGAGCGGCGGCGCATCTACTACGCGATGATCGAGAACCTCGACGACAATGTCGGGCGAATGATGGAGTTTCTCGATACAGAGGGGCTGGCGGAAGACACCGTGGTGATGTTCGTCAGCGACCACGGCGAGATGGGCGGCGCGCACCACATCGACGCGTACCTCAAGCAGTACCCATTTGAGGAGTCGGTGGGCATTCCGCTGCTGTTCGCCGGGCCGGGCTGCCCGGCCGGCCGCGTAGTGGAGGACTCCGTCGCCTGTGAAGACCTGCTGCCGACGATGCTGGGTCTGGCGGGGCTTCCTCCGAGAACCGACTTGCCCGGCATGGACCTCGCGCCGGTGGTTCGCGGGGAAGTCGACCGGCTGGACCGCGAGGGCGTCATGCTGGAATACGTGCATGACCCGCGCTCCAAGAGCCCATTCCACACCCGCGTGTGGCGGGCATGGCGCGAGCAGCGGTGGAAGTATTCCCTTCTCGGCCCACGGACGGAGGGCGCCCGGCCGTGGTGCCTCTTTGATTTGCATGCGGACCCTTACGAGATGCGCAACCTGCTGCACGACCCGGCCTGCCGCGAGCACGCCGAACGCTGCCACCGCCTGCTGCTGGCCCGCATGGCCGAGACGGATGACACGTGCATCGTCGCCCCGGCCTTCGGCTGCGAGGGGCGGAACATTTGGCCGGAACAGTAGAGCGTTGTTACGGGGCGCGCCACGGATGGGGCAGGATTGTAGGGCGTGCAACTCTGTTGCACGCGGAAGGGCTTTGTCGTGCGCTGGAAGGCTACAAATCCGGATATTGCGTTCAGAACAAGACATATGTGTTTTGTTGTTCTGTTGCAAGTTACATATATGTAGAAACAGTAAGCTTGCCGCCCAAATCGACCTCTCTCGTAAGGCCTTTTATTGAATAGCTTTGTGTAGAATTACTGCCTTTGGCACGCCGTGTGCTCTATGACCAGTGCAACGTCGGGTTGCCGTTTTCTGGTTCAGGACGAAAGGGCACACAATGCGAGCTTCCGCTCGGCGGGTTCTGGTAATGGCGGCGGTGGGGCTGTTGGTTCTGGGCGTGTCGTCCGCGCCGGCCCTCGCCCATGAGGCGGCGGCGCCGGCGTTCGAAGGCGTGGACACCGTATGGGTTTTGCTCGCGGCGTTCCTGGTATTCTTCATGCAGGCCGGCTTTGGCATGGTCGAGGCCGGTTTCATCCGCGCCAAGAACACGTGCAACATCCTGACGAAGAACTTCATCGACTACTGCTCGGCCAGCATCATGTTCTTCCTGGTCGGCTACGCGTTCATGTTCGGCGGCGGCAACGGGTTCATCGGGCTGGATGGCTTTGGCCTGAGCAACGCCCCGAACCCCTCCGGCGTGCCGATCTGGGCGTTCTGGCTGTTTCAGGCGGCCTTCTGCGGCGCGGCGGCGACCATCGTGGCCGGCGGCATGGCCGGGCGGATGAAGTTTCCCGCGTACCTGATGTACACGGTGGTGATCAGCGGGCTGGTGTACCCGATCGTTGGACACTGGATCTGGCAGGCGGACGGCTGGTTGGCGCAGATGGGCTTCTCTGACTTCGCCGGCTCGACCGTCGTCCACGCCACGGGCGGCTGGGCGGCGCTGGTCGGCACGCTGCTGCTGGGCCCGCGTATCGGCAAATACGTAAAGAACGGCCAGGGCGAGACGAAGGTGAAGGCCATTCAGGGCCACAATATCCCGCTGGCGAGCCTGGGCGTGTTCATTCTGTGGTTCGGCTGGTTCGGCTTCAACCCCGGCAGCACGCTGGGCGTGAGCGCCGACGGCGGGGCGCTGGCGGCGTTGGTGGCGATGAACACGAACCTCGCGGCCGCGGCCGGGGCGATCGCGGCGATGGTGACCATCTGGATCGTCGCGGGCAAGCCGGACCTCGGCATGACGATGAACGGCTGCCTGGCCGGGCTGGTGGCCATTACGGCGCCGTGCGCGTCGGTGGCGCCGTGGGCGGCCATCGTCATCGGGTTGATCGGCGGCGTGATCGTGGTGATGGGCACGCTGCTGCTGGACCGCATCCGCATCGACGACCCCGTGGGCGCCGTGCCGGTTCACGGGCTCAATGGCGTTTGGGGCACACTGGCGGTGGGGCTGTTCGCCACCGACAATGGCCTGTTGACCACCGGCAACGCGACGCAGCTCGGCATTCAGGCGCTCGGCACGTTCAGCGTGGTGGCGTTTGTGGTGGTGGTGATGGGCGTGGTGTTCCTGGCCATCAAGGGCACCGTCGGCCTGCGGGTTAGCCGAGAGGAAGAGCTCCGCGGGCTGGACATCGGCGAGCACGGCATGGACGCCTACGCGGGCTTCCAGGTGTTCGCCACCGAGTAGCGAAAGGGTTCCAGGACCATGAAACTGATCATCGCGTACATTCAGCCGGAGAAGCTCAGCGACGTCAAGCAGGCGCTCTACGCCGCCGAGGTCTACAAGATGTCCGTCACCAACGCACTGGGCTGCGGGCAGCAGAAGGGCTACCACGAGACGTACCGCGGCGTGGACATCGAGGTGAACCTTCTGAAGAAGGTCCGCATCGAGGTCAGCGTGAACGAGCAGTTCGTGCAGGCGACGGTCGAGGCGATCGTCAAGGGCGCCCGCACGGGCAACATCGGTGACGGCAAGATCTTCGTCCTGCCGCTGGATCGGTGCATCCGCATCCGCACGGGCGAGGAAGGCAACGAGGCCATCGGCTGACGGCCCCCGGCAGACGATACGCAAGAGACATTCGAGATCGGCCGCAACGGTGCGGCCGGGCGCTGCAAACGCTATAGGGCAAACAGGAACTCCGCAGTCCAGGAAAGAAACGAGGCCCCCATCCATGAGCAACCAAACGGTTCGTCAGAAGGCGATCGAGGCGATCGCCCGGTGTTCCGCGGTCTACAGCGGAATTGACTACACGAAACGAAGCATCGAGCAGGTGTTCGGAGAGCACGTCTTCGACGAGGCCCAGCGCCGCGCCCGCCTGCCCAAGGGGGTGTTCAAGGCGTTGGAGAAGACCATCCAGGCCGGCGAGGAACTGGACCCCGCCATCGCCGACGCGGTGGCCGTGGCCATGAAGGACTGGGCTCTGGAGCATGGGGCCACGCACTTTACGCACTGGTTCCAGCCGATGACCGGCCTGACGGCCGAGAAGCACGACAGCTTTATCGTGCCGACGCCGGAAGGCGGCGTGGTGGCGGAGTTTTCCGGCAAGGAGTTGGTGCGCGGCGAGCCGGACGCCAGCAGCTTCCCCTCCGGCGGTCTGCGGGCGACGTTCGAGGCCCGCGGCTACACCGCGTGGGACCCGTCCAGCCCGGCGTTCATCCTGGACAACCCCAACGGCGCGACGCTGGTGATTCCGACGATGTTCGTGAGTTGGACCGGCGAGGCGCTGGACAAGAAGACGCCGCTGCTGCGTTCGATGGACGCGCTGAGCAAGCAGGCCCTTCGCGTGCTGCGGCTGTTCGGCAACGCGACGGCCACGCGCGTGTTCACCACCATCGGCGCCGAGCAGGAGTACTTCCTGATCGACAAGAACTACTACCTCGTCCGTCCGGACCTGGTTTACACCGGCCGGACGCTCTTCGGCGCCAAGCCGCCCAAGGGCCAGGAGCTGGAAGACCAGTACTTCGGCAGCATTCCGGAGCGGGTGCTGGCATGCATGGCGGAGGTGGAGTACGAGCTGATCCGCCTGGGCGTGCCGATCAAGACGCGGCACAACGAGGTGGCGCCCGGTCAGTACGAAATCGCCCCGTTGTTCGAGACGGCCAACACCGCCACGGACCACCAGATGCTGACCATGGAGACGCTCAAGAAGGTGGCGGCCCGGCACGGGCTGGCCTGCCTGCTGCATGAGAAGCCGTTCGCCGGGATCAACGGGTCCGGCAAGCACAACAACTGGTCGATGGCCACCGACGAGGGCGAGAACCTGCTGAACCCGGGCGACACGCCCCACGCCAACGCGCAGTTCCTGGTGTTTTGCGCGGCCGTGTGCCGGGCGGTGCACAAGTACGCCGGCCTGCTGCGGGTGTCCGTGGCGGGGGCCAGCAACGACCACCGGCTGGGCGCCAACGAGGCCCCGCCGGCGATCATCAGCGTGTTCCTCGGCACGCAGTTGGCGGACGTGTTCGCCCAGTTGGAGAAGGGCAAGGCCGACGGCTCGAAGACGTCCAAGCCGATCGAGGTGGGCGTGAGCATGCTTCCCAAGCTGCCGCGCGACGCGGGCGACCGCAACCGCACCAGCCCGTTCGCCTTCACCGGCAACAAGTTCGAGTTCCGCGCCGTGGGCTCCAGCCAGTCCATCGGCGGGCCCAACACGGTGCTCAACACGATTGTCGCCGAAAGCCTGGACTACATCGCCACCGAACTGGAGAAGGCCACCCAGGGCGGCAAGGACCTCAACAAGGCCTTGCAGGCGGTGCTGTCCGCGCTGGTCAAGGAGTTCAAGCCGGTCCTCTTCGAGGGCGACAACTACTGCGAAGACTGGCACGCCGAGGCCGAGAAACGCGGCCTGCCGAACTGGAAGACCAGCGTCGACGCGCTGCCGCTGGTGACCGGCAAGGAGTCGGTGAGCCTGTTCACGAAGTACAAGGTGTACTCCAAGCGAGAGTTGGTCAGCCGGCAGGAAATCCTGCTGGAGCACTACTGCAAGGCGATCAACATCGAGGCCCTCACGGCCCGCATGATGGCCGACACGATGATCCTGCCGGCCGCGCTGCGCAGCCAGAGCGAGGTGGCCCTGGCCGTGAAGTCCGCCAAGGATCTCGGCATGGACGTGGCCGAGCAGGAATCGCTCCTGCGGGAGCTGTCGGGCGCGATCAACCGGTTCCGCAAGGAGACGCTCGATCTGGGCGAGGCCATCGACAAGCAGCCGCACGGCGACTCGCTGAAGCACGCGAAGTACCAGCGGGACGTGCTGCTGGAGAAGCTCAACGCGCTGCGGGCCACCGGCGACGAACTGGAAAGCATGGTGGCCGACGACCACTGGCCGCTGCCGACGTATCGCGAGATGCTGTTCCTGCGATAGGTCCCCTCGCGGCGAGCCAACCCGGCAGCACGGTATCGAGCACAAGGAGCAAACCATGACGCCGAAAGAATTCTTCGACTTCTGCAAGAAGCACGATGCCCGGATGATCGACATGAAGTTCGTCGACATGCTCGGCACGTGGCAGCACTGTTCGTATCCGGTCCAGACGAGCGGGGAGAGCATCTTCACCGAGGGCCTGGGTTTTGACGGCTCGTCGATCCGCGGCTGGCAGGAGATTCACCAGTCGGACATGATGGCCGTCTGCGACGCGGACACGGCGATGATCGACCCGTTCTTCGAGCAGCCCACGGTGAGCGTGCTGGCGAACATCGTGGACCCCGAGACGCGGGAAGACTACGGCAAGTGCCCGCGGCACGTCGCCCGGCGGGCGGCGGAGTACCTCAAGGAGACGGGCGTCGCCGACACGTGCTTCGTAGGCCCGGAGCCGGAGTTCTTCATCTTCGACGAGGTTCGCTACGAGCAGAACCAGCACACGGGCTACTACTCGATCGACTCGGTCGAGGGCTCGTGGAACACCGCCCGGTTCGAAGAGCCCAACCTGGGCTACAAGCCGAGCTACAAGGGCGGGTACTTCCCGGTCAGCCCGACGGATACGTACCACGACCTCCGCGGGGAGATGGTCTACGAGCTGATGAAGGTCGGCATCCGCGTCGAGGCGCACCACCACGAGGTGGCCACGGCCGGGCAGGCCGAGATCGACATGGAGTTCTGCGAACTGACGAAAATGTGCGATCAGTTCATGTGGTACAAGTACATCATCAAGAACGTCGCGCGCCGGCACGGCAAGAGCGTGACGTTCATGCCCAAGCCGGTGTTCGACGACAACGGCAGCGGCATGCACAGCCATATGTCGCTGTGGAAGAACGGCGAGACGATCATGGCCGGAGACGGCTACGCCGGCCTCAGCCAGGAGGCCCTCTGGGCGACGGGCGGACTGCTGAAGCACGCCCCGGCCCTGCTGGCCTTCGGCGCGCCGACGGCCAACAGCTACCGCCGGCTGGTGCCGGGCTTCGAAGCGCCGGTGAACCTGGTGATGAGCGCCCGCAACCGCTCGGCGTCATGCCGCATTCCGATGTACTCGACCAGCCCGAAGGCCAAACGCGTCGAGTTCCGCTGCCCGGACCCGACGGCCAACGGCTACCTGCTCTGGCCGGCGATGATGATGGCGATGCTCGACGGCATCCAGAACCGCGTCGAGCCGATCCACCTGGACAAGAACATTTACGAACTGTCCGCCGAAGAACTGGCCAAGTACCCCAAGACTCCCGGCCGACTGGCCGAATCCATCGACGCGATGGAAGCGGACCACGAGTTCCTCACGGCCGGCGGCGTGTTCACCGACGCGCTGATCGAGTCCTGGATCCGCTGGAAGCGGGACGAGGAGATCGACCCGCTGGCCCTCCGGCCGCATCCGTACGAGTTCCACCTGTACTACGACAGTTGATTGCGGCGGGAGACGGTAGCCCGCGGCCCGGTGGCCGAGGGCGTGTGAATGAACCTGGAGATGGGAGCCGTCGCGGGCCTCGGCTTGCGGATGTGGGTTCCTTTTCCCTGTAGCGGCGGGGCCGGTGTGTGCCGGCCCCGCATATATGCGCGGGCGCAGGCACGGGCGCGGCGTGCGTTATTCCGCAAGCACCTGGCGGAACTGGCTTTCCAGGGCGCTGAGGGTAAAGGGTTTCTGGATGAACCCGGCCAGGCCCTTGCCGCGGAAGCGGTTGGTGGCGTCCTGCTCGTTGTAGCCGCTGGTGAGCACCACCTTCACGTCCGGGCGGATGCGCCGCAACTCCCGGAACGCCTCCTCGCCGTTCATGCGCGGCATGGTCATGTCCAGCAGCACGGCGCGGATCTCCTCGTGATGCTCGGAGAACACATCCACACCCTCCCGGCCGTTGGCGGCGGTAAGCACCTTAAAGCCGAACCGTTCGAGCATCATCTTCGCCAGACTGCGGACGGATTCCTCGTCGTCCACCACCAGCACCGTCCCTTCGCCGCGGAAGCCGCACTCGGCGGCGCCGGGGCCATCCAGGTCTTCGGCCGGCCGGTCCCCCGCGGGCAGAAGCATGCGGAAGGTGGTTCCGCAGCCCGGCTCGCTGTAGACCTTGATGGCCCCCTCGTGTCCGCGCACGATGCCCAGCACCGCCGCCAGCCCGAGCCCGCGCCCGGCCATCTTGGTGGTGAAGAACGGGTCAAAGAGCCGGCTGCGCGTCTCCTCGTCCATGCCGCAGCCGGTGTCGGAAACCTCCAGGCACACGTACCAGCCCGGGGCGATATTCGACGGCACGTAGCTGCCGGCCAGGTACTCGGCGGAGGCCTCCATCAGCCCGGTGGAGATGGTCACCACGCCGCTCCGGTCGCCGATGGCCTCCGCGGCGTTGGTCACCAGGTTCATCACGATCTGCCGCATCTGGGAGACATCCACCTCCACGGGGGGCAGGTTCTCGGCCAGGTCGCAGCGGAGGACGATTTTTTTGGATACGGTGGCCTCCAGCAGGTGGCCCATCTCCTCCACGATCTCGTTGAGCAGGATGGACTTGACGACGAACCGCCCCTTGCCGGAGTAGGCGAGCATCTGGTTGGTCAACTCGGCGGCGCGCTTGGCGGCCGTGCGGATTTCCTCCATATTGTGCCGCTGAGGGGCCGCGTCAGACATGTCCGCCAGGGCCAGGTCCGCGTGGCCGAGAATCGCCACCAGCAGGTTGTTGAAGTCGTGGGCGATGCCGCCCGCCAACACGCCGAGGCTTTCGAGCTTCTGGGCGTGCTGGATGCGCGACTCCAGTTCCAGCCGCTCTTCTTCCGCCCGCTTGCGGTCGGTGATGTCTCGGGCGGCGGCGTAGATCACCTTGCCGACCGGGAAAGACCGCCACTCGATCCAGCGATACTCCCCGTCCTTGCGACGGTAGCGGTTGACGAAGTTCAGCACCGGCTGCTGGCGCGTCAGTTGTCCGAGCGTCTCGATGGTGATCGGAACATCGTCCGGGTGGACGAACTCGATGAACTTGCGGCTCTTCAACTCCGAGAGCGAGTAGCCCAGCGCCTGCTCCCATTGCGGGTTCAGCCGGCGGAAGTAGCCCTCCGTGTCCGCGATGCACAGCAGGTCCAGCCCGCATCGGAAGTACTGCTCCAGTTCTTCCGTCTTGGCGCGCAGGGCGTCTTCCGCCTGCTTGCGCTCCGTCACATCCTCGTAGACGGCGATTACTTCTCCGGACGGAAGCCGGGAGAGGTAGTTCTCCACAGAGAGGACAATGCGTTCGTCCTTGTACCGGGAGACCGGCAGGAACTCCGGCTCGCCCGTGCGCCACACGCGCCGCAAGGCCTGGAAGATGCCCATCTCCTCCACGCCGGGGTATACCTCCCGTATGCTTCGGCCGAGATGCTCTTCCCGCGAACGATCGCCGATGCGAGCGCCGGCCGGGTTGATGTCGGCGAAGACGAAGTCCTTCCCATCGTCCACGGCCCGGTAGATCGCCAGCCCGCTGCGCATGTGGTCGAAGACCTGGCGGAAACGCTCCTCGCTCCGCCATCGCTCGACCACCTCGCCGATGAGCCGGGCCGCCGAGTGCAGCCTGCGCTTGGCGGCCTCGATGACCGAGGGAGGCCGCTCTTCGTATTGCTCGGCCGCCTGGCGGAGTTCTTCGACGTCCACCCGGTATCGCTCGGCGATCTCGCGCAGCGTCGCGTCATCGGTCGGCGGGGTTCCGTGGCCGAAGTTGATCGCCCCCACGATGTCCTCGCCCGCCCAAATCGGCGCCGCGTACAGGCGGATGCCCCCGCGGCAGGGCAAATCCACGGGCCGCCCGCTCCGCATCGCCGCCAGAGAGGCGTCATGCCAGCAGGATTCGTGGCAATGCCATTGGCCGCTCGCCAGGGCATCGCGGTTATCCTGGGTGTCGCAGAGCCGGCGGGACGCCTCGTCCAACAGGCGGCACCAGCCGGAGGCGAAGATGCCAAAGGCGTAGTCGCCGCTCTTCTCGTAGACGGCGCAGGAGGTGTCCAGCAATTGCAGGAAGTCCTCGGCCACGTCGGTCAGCACGTCCTTGCCGACCGCTTGGATGATCATCCCGGAGTGGTTCAACTCCGTGAGATCTCCGTACGATTGGGTCGCGCGGCTCTTACCCGCTGGGTCGCCGTGGTGTTCTTCCTTGTTCAAAACATGCTCCTCGAAATGATGGGTCGCCGGGGGCATGGCGGGGCCTGCCGCCGCGCCTTTATTGTTGGCGATGCGCGGCCGCGTGGCAAGACGCGTCGCTACACCGTGCGGCCGCGGTAGACCTCCATCGCGGCCGGGAACGGCTGCAGGGCGCGCTCGAAGATGCCCAGCGTGTAGGCGATGGTCAGCCCGTAGTTGGCGATCGGCACGCCCGCCTTGCGGCAGCGGATCTGCCGGCTGAGCACCTCGCGCCGGTTCCACATGCACGCCCCGCAGTGGATCACCAGCTTGTAGCTCGCCAAATCGGCCGGGAAGTCGTGCCCCTGCGTGAAATGCAGGTCCAGCTCGCCGCCGACGTACTGCGTAAGCCAGCGGGGGATCTTCACCCGCCCGATGTCGTCGCCGATGGGGTGGTGGCTGCAGCTTTCGGCGATCAGCACGCGGTCGCCCGGCTGGAGGTTCTCGATCGAGATCGCGCCGCGGACGAACTCCACCAGGTCTCCCTTGGCCCGGGCGAACAGGATGCTGAAACTGGTCAGCGGGATTTCCGGCGGCGTGTCCGCGGAGACCTTCAGGAACGCCTGGGAGTCCGTCACCACCAACGCCGGCGGGCGGCGCAGGCGGTCCAGCGCGTCGCGCAGCTCGCGCTCCTTGACGATCATGCAGTAGGCGTCCACGTCCAGCAGGTCGCGGATGGTCTGCACCTGCGGCAGGATGATGCGGCCCTTGGGGGCCTCCATGTCGATGGGCACCACCAGCACGGCCATGTCCCCGGCCGGGACAAGGTCTCCGGCGAGGTGCGGGGCGTTGATGAACTCCTCCGGCGCAATGCGGATGAGCGCCTCGCGGAGGTCCAAAATCCCCTCGCCCGTGGAGGCGACGGTGCAGACGACGCGCACCTTGTCCTTCTCCAGCCGGTCGAGCACCTCGGGCTTCGGCCGGCCGAGGTCGGTCTTGTTGAACACGGCGATGACGGGCGTCTCGCGGTGCTGGAGCTCTTCGAGGATGCGGTCTTCGAATTCGCCCCATTCCCCGGCCGGCGCGACGATCACTCCGACGTCGGTTCGGTCGAAGACTTCCCGCGTGCGCGCGACGCGCATCTCGCCCAGGGCGCCGACGTCGTCGATGCCGGCCGTGTCGATGAACAGCACCGCCCCGATCGGCAGCAGCTCCATGGGCTTCTCGACGGGGTCGGTGGTGGTGCCCGCCACGTCGGAGACGATCGACACCCGCTGGCGCGTCATGGCGTTCAGCAGGCTGCTCTTGCCCACGTTCCGCCGGCCGAACAGGCCGATGTGCAGCCGGAAGCCTTTGGGGGTCTTCTGCATGGGTGTACTGTACCAGAGCGGAAAAGAAGTCAGGTACCTTTTTCGTCCAGTGCGCCCTTAACCCTTCTTCAGGCCTGCATATACCGCCATCCATATTCGGCGATATCGCGGCGATCCGTGCAAAAGGCACCGGACTGGTTTTCTCTGTTCTTCCGCCGAAATCTGCAGAAGAGGGCTTGACAGATCATGCAACCGTGGTATGCTACACGTGTAGTGCAACATGTGTAGCAGTCAGGGTGGCACGTTGAGGATGTCTGTACAGAGGAGACGCTTCTTGTCGCAGCGTAGTTTATCTCGGACGCAGGCGGACCTGGCCGAGGCGGCCGGGCTTCACCGCGTGACGGTGGCCAAGGCCCTGCGGGGAGACCGGACCATCAGCGAAACCACGCGGAAGCGCGTGCGGAAGCTGGCCGTCGAGATCGGCTACCGCCCGAACGCGGCGGCGCGGGCGATGCGAGCGGGGCAGTTCGGGCAGATCGCCCTGCTGCTCTCGGCCCATCCGGGGCGCAGCTACCTCCCCCAGCAGACGCTGGACGGTATCAGCGGCGCGGTCAGCGGTCGGGAGATGTACCTGGCGATTGCCCGCCTCCCCGACGAGAAGCTCACGGATGCCGGGTTCGTGCCCAAGATCCTCC
>Ga0209928_1000269_pt1 | contig 11623 bp, 10 predicted proteins | sample SalPonF2_B_D2_MG_FD_185727 | JGI IMG/M metagenome (GOLD analysis project Ga0209928, IMG submission 185727) | Salt pond soil microbial communities from South San Francisco under conditions of wetland restoration - Salt Pond MetaG SF2_B_D2_MG... ...
AGCTACCTTCACCGCAGCACTAGGCAACAAACCCTAACAAAAAGTTTCTCTCTATGCTTTGCAGGACGGAGTGAGGGGGCAGAAACAGCTTGCTTCATTCGTCAGACGGCAACCCCAGCCGTCTGACGAGTACGAACAGGTATAGAATTATCCCAGAAGTCCACTCGCTTTACGTCACCCTGTATTTTAATGCCGGATGTTGGCTCACTTCCAGGAAAAAGACCCCCAACAAAAAAGCGATCTCCTTTTACAAAGAGATCGCCTCAATAAAATCAATTACAAATCAAATTATTACCAGCGCATAAGATTAATTTTGCTAATATCTACAGAAAGATTGTTTCTAAAAATCGCAATAATAATTGCAAGCCCCACCACGGCTTCAGCTGCTGCCACGGCCAGAGAAAAGAAAACCAGCACTTGTCCATCAACATTGCCATAGTGACTGCTGAAAGATAATAGGCTTAAATTAACAGCATTGAGCATAAGCTCAACACACATAAAAATTACAATCGCATTCTTACGGATTAAAACTCCAATAATACCAATGCAAAATAATAAAGCACTAAGTGCTAAAAACCAGTCTATACTAATCATGATCTGTTTCTGTTCTTACTTTATGTTGAGCTACTAAGATTGCTCCCACAACCGCGGCCGTTAGTAATATAGCCGTTAGTTCAAAAGGCAATAGATATTGAGTGAAAAGGACATCACCAACAGCTTCTACCGTTCCAACTTGAGCCATTTTTGATGACACCGTGGGTAAGGAATCCGAAAAACTTCCTAAGCTATATAGGATCTGTGAAAAAACACCTACCCCCAGCAGAAAGGCAACAAAATATTTCACCCGAAATGCATTAAAGAGGCTTTCTTCTTCGTCCAAATTCAATAACATGATTACAAATAAAAACAGGACCATAATGGCACCTGCATAAACCAATATCTGAATAATAGCCAGGAATTGTGCTTGTAATAATAAATAGATGCCAGCAAGGGCAACCATATTTAATACCAAAAATAAAGCACTGTTTACAGTATTCTTACTAATCACCATCGCCAATGCCGAAGCAATAGCCAAAACAGCCAGAAAAATGAAGAAATATGTTATCATATCAATCTATTTATTTTAGTGGCTTCAAAGGTAGAGAAATTTAAAAACGACATCAACACGATTTGTAATTTTTAGCATGGGTCTAAATTAGAAAATCCCAAAATAGAAGATTCCAAAAATCCCCAATGCCCAGCAGTACCAGGCAAAGGGAGATATCCCCCGGGTTCGTAGCATAATGATTAAATATTTAAGGGCAAAATAACCGGATACAAACGATGTCAGAAATCCAACCAGCAGATTCCAAAACTCTGCCATGGAAATGCCGGTTTCAACCACAGTGCCCGCCTGTAATATCATAGCGCCGGCAATCACTGGAATCACCATCAAAAAAGAAAAATTAGCTGCCTCCTCTCTTTCTATGCCGAGATAAAGTCCGAGAGAGATCGTCGATCCCGAGCGGCTAATTCCAGGCAGTACGGCAAATGCCTGTGCCAAACCGATACCAAAAGCGCTTGAAGATTTAAGCCTGTTAGGAAAATGGTCACGAAATTTGGTGCTAAATAATATTAGCCCGGTAATTAACAACATAATAGAAACCATTAGAGGATTAAGGAAGGCTTCCTCTACCATATCCTTCATTGTTAATCCCACAATCAACGCCGGAATCATACTTAATAAAATAAATCCGGTCAGTTTGATGTTAGTATCATTAGAAACTTTATTTGAGAATTCACCCGGGTGCAACAATAAATCCCAGAGTGAGCTCAAGATGTCAGCTATTTCCCTGCGATAATAAAGAAGTATGCTGCATAGGGTTCCAAAATGAACAACAACTTCAAATGTAATACCTTTATCGACCTTGCCACCTAACAGGGCTTCTCCAAAAACGAGATGACCAGAACTGCTGATGGGGAGAAACTCGGTTAGCCCCTGAATAAGGCCCAAAATTAAAGAATGTAAAATTTCCATCTATTAAATTTATATATTTTGGATTTTCTCCGCAGGAAAATAGTTATTACACTATAAAATTCTAAATCAATAATTAATTTAATATGCCAACGACTACAACATCGGTAGATATGCAAGAGCTGGGTGAAAAAATTGAGGAAGCCAGTGCCTTTATTGATGACATTTATAGCGAGCTGGATAAAGTTATCGTCGGCCAACGATATATGATTGACCGACTCTTAATTGGCTTGCTGGCTGACGGTCACGTATTGCTGGAAGGTGTGCCCGGTTTGGCCAAAACACTTACCGTCTCCTCTCTTGCAAAAGTCATTAACACCAAATTTCAACGTCTGCAGTTTACGCCAGATTTACTACCTGCTGACCTTATCGGAACGTTAATTTACAATCAGAAAGAATCTGAATTTACCGTTAAAAAAGGTCCGATTTTTGCAAATATTATTCTTGCTGACGAAATCAACCGTTCACCGGCCAAAGTACAAAGTGCCCTGCTTGAGGCTATGCAGGAGAAACAAGTTACCATCGGAGAAACTACCTTTCCCCTTGACGAGCCATTTCTGGCCCTGGCCACGCAAAACCCAGTGGAACAGGAGGGCACCTATCCCCTGCCCGAAGCACAGGTTGATCGATTTATGATGAAGATTAAAATCGATTATCCTAATGAAAGTGAGGAATTGGAAATTATGCGGCGTATGGCGCAGACAGGAAAAAAAGAAGAACTCGAACAAGTAATAACGGTTGATAAAGTTCTTGATGCCCGAAAAGTCATCAATGATATTTATATCGACGAAAAAGTAGAAAAATATATTATCGATTTGGTATTTGCTACCCGATCTCCTGAGAACTATAACCTCGAAGACTTAACCGAATTGATTAATTTCGGGGCATCACCTCGCGCTTCTATTAACCTTAACCTGGCAGCCCGTGCTCATGCATTTATGGAACATCGGGCTTATGTGACCCCTGAGGATGTGCGAATTATCGCTATGGATGTGTTACGACATCGTATAATCCCAACCTTCGAAGCCGAGGCCGAAAACATAACTTCTGAGGATTTGATTGAAAAAATTATGTCAACGGTTCAAGTGCCATAGACTTAGTACTAAGCCGAATATTTCATTAAGAAATTTTTTTCTCAGTAAGGCTGAAGGTAACATAGCAGCGGAAACGCCCCGATAGCTATCGGGACGTTGAGCAAGATTTTTTACCTTCAACGCAGCTGAGGGGGAAATTTCGCAGCGGTTAATAACCTGTTATAATTTTTAAACCCTAAAAATAAATGTAACTCAATATATACCATAAAGTTATGATAATTTTATTTCAATTAATGTGAAATATCCGGGCTAGAAGGCTTTGCAGAACCAAAAAATCCGCCGCTATAAGAGAGTTGTACCCCGAACCACCTTCAGGCTTCGAGGGTACAACCCGCTCGCAACCATAGGGAAACTACCCAACGCAGATCGCCACCAAACGAAAATAGAGATTTTTAATCCTGTCCATCACAAAAATCCTGTAAATCACAGTTCCCATTGCATACTCTTTTACAACAACCTCCACCGCAACACTTGGCAAAGAACCCTGAGAAAGAGTTTCTCCCCTTGCTTTACAGGAAAAGATAAAGCATGTGTTACGAAGTTTTAACGTAGTAGTAAGAGGGGTAAGATTAAGGCGGGTTACCAACCCGTCCTACATGGAACTGTCGCCCGCATCGGTCATCAATCCGGTTCCACCAAAGATTTCTTTACTCCGCTACGCTGCGGTCGAAACGGGGCTTTATTCAAGGCATAGTTTTTCAATCCTCCTGCTCTCGTGGGATAGAGTTCTTGCCCCGTGGAATCCAACAAATTCCACAAGGCTAACTCGGATTATTCACCAAAATTTGGTGGTGGCCAACCCCGAAAGGCTCCGAGACAAGCGTTGGAATAGCAATTGAGACGTACCCAAATACGTTAAATACCCTATTTCACCTTCAAGGCCAGCCAGCATAAAATTTCGCAGCGTTTTAAGCTGTACCCAAATTCGAGCAATTCAGCGTTCGGATAGAACTGGCTGAAACTGTTAACTAGATAATACTGATATCTCCTAATTATTAATTTGATACTTTAGCCGGGGCTTTATTTCTTAGTATTAACTACATTAATCAATCCACTTTGTATGAAAATAAATTTTGTTCCAAGGACGGATATCAAAATTTCCAAAAAAAGCTCTTCGAAATATAAACCTTTGCTTGATGCAGTTAAGAAACTAAAACCCGGAGGGAAAGCTCTAGAGGTAGGGTATAAAGATAATACAGAGTTAAATTCGATGCGCAACGTAGTCTATAGTTATAATCACGATACTGGAGATAATGTTAAAAGTAGCAAGCACCCTAAAGATAACGTTGTCTTTTTTTATAAAGAGAAAGAATAGTTTTTAAGTCATTGAATAAAAAAGGCCCGGAGCAAAAATGTCCGGGCCTTTAACATTCTTACGATAAGTAGCGAAGACTATTCCTCCTCGTCTCCTGCCTCATCTTCTTCAGCATCAGCTTCTTCTTTTTTGGCCTGCTCATGAAGTTTTCGGGCTGCTTCTGCTTTCTCTTTCTCCACCATCTGCTTTTTGAGATCAGCAAGTCCAGACATTTCACCTAACGTTGGCGTACCGGTTTGTGGGGCTGGTTCCTGATCTTGTTGGCTTCGGCTTCGTTTAGAAGTAGATTTCGCCTTCTTAACATCTTTCTCACGCTGGCTGAGGGTTATATTCTTATTCGTCTCATCCAGCTCTATCACATAGGCTTCCACTTTATCTCCTTCAGCATAATTTTCTGATGGTTCACCATCAGCTTCTGTCTTGCTAGCAGGAATAAAGCCTTCGAGACCATATGGAAGCGTAACAAAAACGCCCTTGTCGGTTGTTTTGAATACTTCGCCTTCAACCTGATTAGTACCGCTGTATTCTTCGGCAAATTTCTCCCACGGATTCTCTTCAATTTGCTTGTGACCAAGGGTGATTCGACGATTTTCAAAGTCAATAGCTAGAATCACTACTTCAATTTCCTCATCCTTATTGATGATTTCATTCGGATGATTAATTTTCTCAGTCCAGCTTAAGTCGGAGATGTGAATAAGACCGTCAATGCCTGGTTCAAGCTCAACAAACACACCAAAGTTGGTGAGGTTGCGAACGGCACCTGTATGCTTGGATCCCACAGGATATCGTTCGTCGATGTCTTCCCAGGGATCTTTCTCGAGCTGCTTGACGCCCAGAGAAATTTTCTTCTCCGGCTCGTTTACATTCAGTACTACGCACTCGATAATGTCATCTTTACTGACCAATTGCGAGGGGTGTTTAATATGCTGTGTCCAAGACATTTCAGAAATGTGAATAAGTCCTTCAACGCCTTTTTCAAGTTCGATAAACGCCCCATAATCAGCAATAGAGACAACACGACCCTGAACTTTAATTCCTTCAGGATACTTAAGATCGATTTCATCCCACGGATGCGGCTGCAACTGCTTGAGTCCAAGTGAAACACGCTTGGTCTCATCATCAAAGTCGATGACGGCAACGTTAATATGCTGATCAAGCGAGACAATTTCGTCGGGATGCTCAACGCGCCCCCAAGACAGGTCGGTAATGTGCAATAAGCCATCAACGCCACCAAGATCAATAAATACACCGAAGTCAGTAATGTTCTTGACAATACCTTCGAGTACCTGACCTTCTTCGATGGTTTCAAGAATTTCTTGTCGCTGCTCTTCAAGGTCAGACTCAATAAGTGCACGGTGAGAAACAACAACGTTCTCGGCCTGCATATTGAGTTTAACAACCTGAAATTCCATGGTCTTACCCACATAAGCATCAAAATCGCGAACAGGTCGAACATCAATTTGTGAGCCGGGCAGGAAGGCGTCAATACCCAAAATATCAGCAACCATACCACCTTTAATGCGGCGTTTGATGTAGCCTTCAATTACTTCGCCGGTTTCGGAAGCACGTTCAATAGTCTCCCAGGCATGTAAGATGTCTGCCTTACGGCGGGAAAGGATTAGTTGGCCTTCCTGATCTTCAACCTTGTCAAGGAAGACATCAACTTCGTCACCGGGTTGCAGGTTTTCTACAACTTCGTCAGGGAACTCATTGGTTTGCACCATTCCCTCGGATTTAAACCCGATATCTACAACTACATAATCTTCGTCAACAGAAACGACACGACCCGTAACAATTTCTTTTTCTTCAATCTCATTCAGGGTGTCTTCGTACATACCGGCAAGCTTATGAAACTCTTCATCGGTATAATCTTCCGATGCAGCTTGCAACTGGTCATAAGTATAAGCCTCATCATCAAGTTCACCCGTGTAAGTAGCAACTTCTACCTCTTCAGACTCCTCTTCTGCTTCTGCTACTTCTTCACCCTCATTTTCTTCATCTGACGTTTCAGTATCAGCACCGGATGCTTCTTCGGTATTCTTTTCATCTTCAACAGGATCCTCAGTAACTTCTTCTGCCGTTTCTTCAGTTACTTCTTCGGTAGCTGTAGTTTGCTCTTTCTGTTCTTCTTGGTTTTGTTCTTGTTTTAGTTCTTCGGTCATTATGGTTTTAGTTAAAATTACCTCATCTCAACGATTACTGAGATGGGATTAGAATTAAGATTATAGTTTAATAAGTTAAGTTTGTACCTGTTTTTATAACAGTTGTTTCACTTTAGAACAAATTTGATCTACTTGTTGTTCAAATGTCAAATTTGTAGTATCGATTTCAATTGCATCATCCGCTTTTTTTAAAGGATCCGCCTTTCGTTTGGAATCCTTATGATCGCGGCGACGGATATTTTCTTTCACTTCTTCAAGAGTTAAGTCAGGATTATTTCCTTTTTGCTCCATATACCGCCTACGAGCGCGTTCATCTAAATTAGCTGACATATAAAACTTCAAATCAGCATCGGGAAAAACGGCTGTTCCCAGATCACGCCCCTCGGCAATATATACGCCATTAGGCACTACATTGCGCATCAATTTGTTGACATGCGCACGAACTTCCGGCATCGCAGCGACTTCGCTCACCGTATTTCCAACTCTTGGTGTACGAATCTCGTTCGTAACCGGCCGACCATCTACCTCAATTTTAAAGTTCTGAGCTTCGTACCGGAATGAGATTTTTTTATTTTCTAATAAGCGAAAGAACTCTTCCTTATCCCGATCTGCTTCCAAATATATAAGGGTTGCTGTTCGATAAAGCGCCCCTGAATCGAGATATTCTATCTGCAATCTATTGGCCACCGACCGTGCTGTTGAACTCTTTCCGGATCCGGCAGGCCCATCGATTACTATGATCATAAAGCGAAAGTCTCCTAAACTACCTTTAATTTGTTAAATTTTCAATGATTTCTTGTTTAACGATTTCAGAAATTTTATCTTTGGGAGCTTTCTGAAATGGCGAAAAGATGATACGAATAAATTTATAGAACTGTTAAGAAACTCTTTAAAATTTTATGCCACAACATAAGTCCGCAATAAAACGAGTTCGTCAGAACGAAAAACGACGTCAACGGAACCAGTCACAGCGCTCAAAAATGAAAACGCTGATCAAAAATGTTCTTGAAACTACCGACAAGGAAGAGGCTGAAGAAGCATTTAAAAAAGCCAGCTCTTTTCTAGATAAGATGGCTTCCAAGAATTTAATTCACAAAAATTACGCGGCTCGCAAAAAAGCCAAATTATCCAAGCACGTAAATAATCTTTAATAGAGTTTTAAAAGATTGAGCAGCCCGACTTCCAAAGCACTACTGATTATTCTCGACGGTTTCGGAATTGCTAAAAATCCCGAAGTCAGCGCTATAGATAAAGCTGAGAAACCGTTTATCGACTCACTTTTCGCTAACAATCCCCATTCCAAACTTTCAGCAAGCGGCAGCGATGTAGGTTTGCCGGACGGACAGTTTGGCAACTCCGAAGTTGGTCACCTAAATATTGGTGCGGGACGCATTGTCCCCCAGGAACTCAGCCGTATCAATAAGGCTATTGAGGATGGCAGTTTTTATGAAAATGAGGTGCTTAATTGTGCTGTAGATAGAGCAAAAGAAAATGGGCGTGTCCATATTATGGGGCTGTTTTCTGATGGAGGTGTTCACAGCCATAACAACCATTTGTTTGCTCTTCTTAAATTGGTGAAAAAAGCGGGCCTCGATAATGCCTACGTTCATGCCTTTACGGATGGACGGGATACCTCTCCTACCGGCGGCGTGAATTATGTCAAAGAATTTCAGCAGCAGGCCGAAAAGATCGGGGTTGGAGAAATTGCGTCTATTGTAGGTCGGTATTATGCTATGGATCGCGATAATCGCTGGCAACGAACCAAATTGGCCTATGATCTTCTGGTGCATGGGAAAGGCAAAAGATTTGAGGATCCTGTTGAGGGCCTGCAAGCTTCTTATGATGATGGAGTCACGGACGAATTTATTAAACCGATTCTGGTTGATGGCTCCGCCGATTCTCGCATCCAAAAAGGCGATGTGGTCATTTTCTATAATATACGCGGTGACCGTGCCCGACAGATCACCCGGGCACTCACCGAAGATGGATTTGATAAATTTGAAGTCGAAAATCTAGATCTGCATTACACGTCTTTCACTTCATACAATGATGTGTTTACTTGGGTAAATGTAGCTTATCCTCCGCTCGACCTTAAAAACACCTTGGGTGAAGTTGTTAGTAAAAATCACCTCAAACAACTTCGTATTGCCGAAACGGAAAAATATCCTCATGTCACCTACTTTTTTAATGGGGGCGATGAAAATCCTTTTGAAGGAGAAGACCGGATTCTCATACCGAGCCCAAAAGTAGCAACATATGATCTACAGCCCGAGATGAGTGCCCCAGAGGTTGCCAATGCTTTATGTGAGCAGCTTAAAACTGAAAAATACAGCCTCGGCATTTTGAATTTTGCCAATCCGGATATGGTAGGACATACGGGAGTAATGGAAGCGGCGATTGCAGCTGTCGAGACTATCGACAAGCAGCTAAGAAAGGTGGTAGAAACAGCTACCGAACATGGCTACAAGATTCTTATCATCGCCGACCATGGTAATGCTGATTGTATGGTCAAAGAAGATGGTTCTCCACACACTGCCCACACCACAGCTTTGGTACCTGCACTTATTTTAAATGAGCCGGAAGCTAAAAATATCAAAGATGGTATCTTAGCTGATGTAGCCCCCACCCTCTTAAAATTTATGGGCATTGAACAACCTAAAGAAATGACTGGATCTCCACTCTTTTAAACCCAAACCAGGGAGTGTGGTTGATTATATGTTTTTAGCACACTATTCATCCACATATTTCTGGATTGTCAGACTTTGTATATTACTCCACCAGAAATAGTTTGCCGTTCAACGGTACTTACTGTTAATATCAGCACATAAATTTAAATCTTCTCGAACAAATTTGTGCTATTGCAGCTATTGATGAGCGACTTTAATACTCAGTAAATGCGCTTAACAGTTCAATATCACAACGCTAGCTACTTGCCAGTCAAAGGTCTATAAAAATTCAATTGGCAATAATTCCTATCATAATTATTTAGTACTTTTAATAAATAGGAAGACTTGTTTTAGTTTGCTTTTGCACTATGCCAATACTACTTTCGTTAAAGAATATGAACTAAACTTCTAATTCACTCGTTTTATCGATTGACACATAACCCCAAAACTACAAGAAGGTTCGTTTTTTATGGAGGGTAATTTCTCTAGCAAAGTTCGAGATGTCATTCAATTTAGTCGTGAGGAAGCGTTACGATTAGGGCATGATTATATCGGCACAGAACATCTAATTCTCGGCATTGTTCGTCTGGGAGAAGGTGTCGCTGTTAAAATCTTAAAAAATCTAAATTGTGATCTTTTCAAACTAAAGAAAACCGTTGAAGATACGGTCCGAGGAACCGGAGGCTCCGTTAAAGTGGGAAACATCCCACTAACTAAACAAGCTGAAAAAGTACTTAGAATCACTTATTTAGAAGCCAAACTTTATAAAAGCGATACGATTGGTACCGAACATCTCCTACTTTCGCTCCTGCGGGATGACGAGAATATTGCCGCACAAATTTTGCAACAGTTTAATGTTTCTTACGATGCTGTTCGTGAAGAATTAGATCTTATTATTTCAGGAAAATCTTCGGATGAGGACAACCAGGATTCCCGCTCAGTATCCGCTAGTCTTTCATCTTCGAAGGGATCAAAATCGTCTGGAAGCTCTAGAGAAAAGAAAATGGAAAAATCAAAGACACCTGTACTTGACAATTTTGGCCGGGACTTAACTCAACTGGCCGAAGATGGGAAGCTCGATCCAATTATCGGTCGGGAAAAAGAGATTGAACGCGTGGCCCAGGTACTGAGCCGACGCAAGAAAAACAACCCGGTGCTTATTGGAGAGCCCGGTGTTGGTAAGACGGCTATTGCCGAAGGTTTAGCCACTCGTATTGTAGAACGAAAAGTTTCTCGTGTATTATACGATAAACGGGTTATTGCGCTGGATTTGGCTGCCTTGGTAGCCGGCACCAAGTATCGTGGCCAGTTCGAAGAACGTATGAAAGCCGTAATGGGCGAACTTGAAAAAACAAAGAATGTCATCTTATTTATTGATGAGCTCCATACTATTGTTGGAGCAGGTGGTGCCAGTGGTTCGCTTGATGCATCAAATATGCTAAAGCCTGCGCTGGCCCGCGGCGAAGTTCAAGCTATCGGAGCTACGACTCTCAATGAGTATCGCCAACATATTGAAAAGGATGGTGCACTCGAGCGTCGTTTCCAAAAAATTATGGTAGATCCGACTACTCCGGAAGAAACCATTGAAATCCTTACCCAGATTAAGGATAAATATGAAGAACATCATAGTGTTAGTTACTCGAAGAAAGCTATTGAATCGTGCGTAAAGTTAACTGATCGTTATGTAACGGATCACTTCCTGCCCGACAAGGCTATTGATGCCCTAGACGAAGCGGGAGCACGCGTTCATCTATCCAACATACACGTACCACAGCATATTATTGATCTGGAAGAAGAGATAGAAAAAACCAGCAATGAAAAAAATGGTATGGTTAAGAAGCAGCGCTTCGAGGAAGCAGCTCGTCTGCGTGACAAAGAAAAGCGTTTGACGGAAGAGCTCGAACAAGCTCAAAAAGAATGAAGAAATTATCTATGATGTTGATGAGGAAGACGTTGCCCAGGTTGTTGGTATGATGAGCGGCGTCCCTGTCAGCAAGATTAGTCAAAGCGAAAGCAAGAAGCTGGTCAAGATGAAGGAAGAGCTTTCAAAACAAATCATTGGCCAAAATGAGGCTATCGTTAAGCTGACCAAAGCTATTAAACGAACGCGTGCCGGGCTGAAAGATCCGCAGCGACCTATTGGTTCATTTATCTTCCTTGGTCCTACGGGAGTTGGTAAAACGGAAACAGCCAAGGTACTCGCACGATATCTATTTGACAAAGAAGATGCGTTGATTCGTGTGGATATGAGTGAGTATATGGAGAAATTCTCGGTCTCCCGATTGGTAGGTGCTCCTCCGGGCTACGTCGGTTATGAGGAAGGCGGAATGCTTACTGAAAAAGTACGCCGCAAGCCTTACAGCGTAGTTCTT
>Ga0209928_1000273_pt1 | contig 11545 bp, 4 predicted proteins | sample SalPonF2_B_D2_MG_FD_185727 | JGI IMG/M metagenome (GOLD analysis project Ga0209928, IMG submission 185727) | Salt pond soil microbial communities from South San Francisco under conditions of wetland restoration - Salt Pond MetaG SF2_B_D2_MG... ...
CCCGGTGTATGCCGGCGTGACCGTCGTTTCCCTCTCACCGGCCACCGCCCTACGGAACCCCCTCGCTTGGCTGGCCGCCATCACCAAGTACCGGGCAACCATCTCCGGCGGGCCCAACTTCGCCTACGACCTATGTGTCCGCAAGATCACCGACGAGCAGCGCGCCACCCTCGATTTGTCTTCCTGGGCCCTGGCCTTCGTCGGCGCCGAACCCGTTGACCCCGGAACGCTTGAACGGTTCACCGCCGCGTTTGCCCCCTGCGGCTTCAACCCCCGCGCTTTCTATCCCAGCTACGGTTTGTCGGAGGCGACGCTTATGGTCAGCGGTCCGAGGCGCGGCAGCGGCGCTACCGTTGGCGCATTCCATAGTGCGGCCCTGACGGAAAACCGTGTCGAGCCCGTGCTCGAGGATGCGCGACAGTCTCGTCGCCTTGTGGCGTGCGGATCGCCCGTCGGCGACCTGCGCGTAGTGATTGTCGACCCGCAGACCCATGCGGAGGCCGCTTCGGGCCGCGTCGGGGAGGTCTGGGTTTCCGGAGCATCGGTCGGTCAAGGGTACTGGCACAAGCCCGACGAAACCCGGAAGTCCTTCAGGGCGCGCCTGGGCGACACGTGGGAAGGTCCGTTCCTGCGGACCGGCGACCTGGGATTCATGCATACGGGCCAGATCTACATCACCGGCCGACGGGACGACCTGATCATTGTCCGCGGCCAGAACCGCTATCCACAGGACATCGAGGTCACGGCCCGTGCCAGCCACCGGTTGTTGGAGGCCGGCTACGGGGCCATTTTCACCGCAGACGACCACGGCCGGCGGCGCCTCGTCTTGGTGCATGAGGCCACTCGGGAAGGACAGGCCGACCTCACGCCGGTGCTGGATGCGGTTCGCGGTGCGGTGCTCGATGAGCATGGCCTGGCACTGGACGGGGTCGTGCTGGTGCGGGCCGGTACGATTCCCAAGACCTCCAGCGGCAAGATCCAGCGCCATGCCTGCCGCGCGGCGTTCTTGGCCGGCAAGCTTAAGACCCTTGCCGAATACCGCGGCCCGCTGATCGAAGGCGCCAACCCCGGCGCCGTCGGCAGCCCCGGCGACAAGGACGTGGGTCCCTCCCTTGGACACCCCGCGCCGCACACCTCGCATGCCGCCGCCCTTGCCGCCGTCCGCCAGCATGCTTGCGCCTTGGCCGGCGCGGCTTTGCCCGAACTGACGCCGGAGACGCCCCTAACCGCATTGGGCCTGGATTCCCTACAGCGTCTGGAACTTGCGGCCGTGCTGGAGAAGACCTTCGCCGGCCACCTGCCCGACACGGTGTTCAGCCAGGCGGAGACGCTTGGGGATCTCGCCCAGGCTGTGCAGGAGCATTTGATCGATTGTCCCGAGCCAGACGTCCCAACCGACCAGCCCCCACCCGAACATTACGATGTTGCCCACTTCCCCGAGTACGGCGAGTTGAAGCGCCAGGAACGCATGCTGCGGGTGGTGGCCGACGACAACCCGTATTTCCGAGTTGACCAGGGCGGCGTTGGGAGCAATACATGCACCGATGGGCGCCAGATCGTCAACTTCAGCGTCTACGACTATGTCGGCCTGGCTCACGATCCGGAGGTCGCCGCCGCCGCCAAGGCCGCGATCGACCGCTATGGCGTCAGCGCCGGCGCCAGCCGGTTGGTGTCCGGCGAGAAGCAGGTGCATCGCGATCTGGAGCAGGCCCTGGCCGCGTTCCTGGGCGCCCCGGCCGCGATCGGGTTCGTCTCCGGCCACGCCACCAACGTGACCACCATCGGGCACCTGCTGGGACCGAGCGATCTGATCCTCCACGACGCCCTGGCGCACAACTCGATCATCCAGGGCGCTGCGCTTTCCGGCGCCACCCGTCGCGCCTTTGCCCATAACGACTGGCAGGCGGCGGACGCGATGTTGTCAGACGTCCGCCACAGCTATCGCCGCGTGCTGATCGCCATCGAGGGCCTCTACAGCATGGACGGCGACTTTCCCGATCTTCCGCGTTTCGTGGAACTCCGGAAGAAGCACAAGACGCTACTGCTGGTCGATGAGGCGCACTCGCTGGGAACCATGGGGTCCACCGGCCGGGGCGTCTCCGAGCACTTCGGGGTGGAGCCCGCGGACGTCGATCTGTGGATGGGCACGCTCTCTAAATCGCTGGCCAGTTGCGGCGGGTACATCGCCGGCTCGACCGAACTGGTCGAGTACCTCAAATACACCGCCCCTGGGTTCGTCTACAGTGTCGGTATGTCTCCGCCTAGCGCGGCGGCGGCTTTAACGGCCTTGACGGTCCTGCGGCGTGAGCCGCAGCGCGTGGCCCGGCTGCGCGAGCTGGCGGCGTTGTTCCTGGAGTTGGCCCGCGAGCACGGCCTGAACACCGGTTCAGCAGGCGGTACGCCCGTGGTCCCGGTGATCGTCGGCAGTTCGGTCAAGAGTCTGCGCCTGGCGCGAGCCCTGTTCGAGCGCGGCATCAACGTCCACCCGATTCTGGCCCCCGCCGTGGCCGAGAACTCCGCCCGCTTGCGATTTTTCATCACGATCAATCACAGCCCGGAACAGATCCGTGCCGCGGTCTTGGCAATGGCCGAGGAGCTGGCCAAGCTGTAGCTGGGAAGGATGCCCCATGAAAACGGCCATGTGGTGGCTCGCCGGCCTGTCGCTGTTGGCCGTGGCGGGTTGTGCTCAGGAGAAGTCTCGGCCGTCGCTGACGTGTGCTCCGATCCAGGCCGCGCCGGATGGCGAAGGGGCAAGAACCCATCCGCTGTTCATTATCGAGCGGAGCAAGAACGCCAACACCGTACATTACGACGCCCAACTCACCGTTGACGGCAGGCTGGACCCCGAAGAACCCGTGATCGCCTACTATGTCATGCTCGCGGAGGACGGCCGTCGGAAAGAACTTAACTGGGTCGAGAAGAAGATGGCCTACGGCTTCGACATTGAGCCGGCTCCGTCAGCAGGCGCGTACAGCATGACCATGGTGGCCGCCCGCGAGCGGTTGATCACCGTGAGGAGGGTAGGAAGCGCCGTTCGCGCCGAGTTGGTCATCGACGGCCGGCCGGCTGTCGTCAAGAAAATGTACATCAAGGCCTCCGACGGGCTGATCTGGCCCAAAGTGCACCATATCGACCTCTATGGCCGGGATTTGCAGACGGGAGAGGAGCGCTTCGAACGGGTTGTTCCGAAATAGCCCAAGCGTTCGGTCAGAGCCATCCTGCCTGGCGGTACCACTGGGCCGTTTCTCGCAGGCGTTCGGCCAAGGTGGCCGCCGGGGACCAGTTCAGTTGCGCGCGGGCCTTGGCGGATGAGCACGTCCACGACCCGGCAAGGGCTTCGGCGATCTTGTCGCTGTTGATCCAACTGGGACGCCGCCGAATCCGCGCCATCGCGTCACCGCAAAGCCCCGCCAATCGCATAAGCGCCCCCGGCAGGCGCACCACGGTGGCGCGCTTCTTCTCTAATGCGATGGCCAGGGCCTGTCCGAGTTCGGCATATGTCGGTTCGTCCTCGGCCGCCATGAAGTAGACGCCTTGGCCCGGCGATCCACTCCTTTGCAGGCGTTCGCCCTTCTCGGCTGCCAGGAGCAGGCCCTCGACCAGGTCGGTCACGTGGACCAGCGAGAAGCGGAATCCACCCCGGCCGGGCGCCACGTGAATGCCGCGGCGAGCAATAGGCCGGAACATTTCGAGCACGCCCTCGTCGCCGGGGCCAAAGACGATCGGAGGGCGGACGATGGTGATCGGCGCTGCTGCGGCATACCCGGCCGCCGCCTGTTCTCCGGACAGTTTGCTGCGGCCGTAGGCTGAAACGGGTGTCGGCGGATCGCTCTCCACGCGAGGTTGGCCGGCAGCGCACGGCCCCGCGGCAGCCAGGGAGGACACCACGACCAGTACCGGCGGGTCGGCGCGGTCAGCGCAGGCGCTTGCGACCAAGTCGACGCCGCCCGTGTTCACACGCGCGAAATCGGCTCTCGACAGCGCCTTGGTCAGTCCGGCCAGATGGAACACGACGCCGGCCTGCGACACGTCCAGTGCCTGTCCAATGCTGACTCGGTCGGTCACGTCGCCGCTGATCAGTTGGACGCCGGCAAACCGTAATCCATCGACGCGCGAGGTGGCGCGCACCAGGCATGACACCCGGCAGCCAAGCTCGATCAGCCGCCGCACCAGGCGCCGTCCGATGAAACCACTGGCCCCGGTGACCAGCACGGGTTTGGGCGATCTGACCGCCATTCTGGTCGGCATCATATGCGCTTCTCCACCGAGAACCAAGACCTGCGGGCGGCCGACACCGGCCCCGAGAAGGTGCTGGAACCTGGCGGAATCGGTTGGGCCAAACGGTTCGTGGTGCTCCATCGGACTTGCCGCAATGCCGAAATCGAAGATAATCGCCGGCAGATGCACTCCGTGACCGTTACAGGGAGACGGTCGTGTGAGGATCCCTGCCTGCGAAGGAGCGCCCATGGCCGGTGTCGAGGTCGTAGTTGCGGAGGGAGGGGCGGAGTTTGAGGACTTCGTCGCCCTTCCCTGGAGAATATACACGGAGCATCCCCGATGGGTTCCGCCCCTCAAGAGCGCGGTCCGACGGATGCTGGACCCCCGCAGGCACCCTTTCTGGGCGTCCGCCGAGCGAAAGCTCTTTCTGGCCCGGCGTGGTTCGCAGATGGTGGGAAGGATCGCGGGCGTCATCGATCACCGATATAACGAACTCCACGACGAGAAGATGGGTATCTGGGGCTTCTTCGAGTGCATGAATGATTCCGAGGCTGCGGCGGCCCTGTTCTCTGCCGTGGAGACGTGGGTTCGCCAGAAGGGGATGACCTTCCTTCGGGGCCCCCTGAATCCGTCCACCAACTACGAGGTGGGGCTGCTCATCGAGGGCTTCGACTACCCGCCGGCATTGATGATGACCTACAACCCGCCTTACTACGCACGGTTGGTCGAATCGTGCGGTTTCACGAAAGAAAAGGACCTGCTGGCCTTCCTGATCGATGGCGATTACCGGCTTCCCGAGTGGATGGATCGCCTGGCAGAACGGGTAGCCCGGAAAAAGGGCGTCTGCATCCGTCCGTTTCGGCCCAAGGAGCAGGACGCCGAGTTCGCCCTGATCCGGGAGATTTACAATGCTTCCTGGTCCGGCAACTGGGGCTTCGTTCCCCTGAGCGATGACGAGATGCGGGACATCCAGAAGAGCGTCATGACCTTCGCCGACCCGGACCTGGCATTCTTCATCTACTATGAACACGACCCCGCGGCGGTCTGCGTCATCTTCCCCGACATCAATCCGCTGCTGAAGCGCCTCAACGGGCGAATCGGCCTGCTCGGCCTGCTGAAGGCGGTTCTGCACCGACGGAAGATCACGGGATTGCGATGCCTGATCTTTGGGGTCAAGGACGCGTACCGCCAAATGGGATTCGCACTGTTGGCCATCCGCCACATCTACGAGGTCGTGAGACAGAAGGCGAGGTACCGTTCCCTGGAGTTGGGCTGGACCCTGGAGGATAACGAGGCCGTCAACGCGCTCCTCGAGGAAGGAGGCGCAAGGCCATACAAGAGATATCGCATCTTCCGCAAGCCTCTGTGACGCCACGCGCCGTGGCCGTCTGGCGTCGGCGAGTGTCCGTGGCGTGGCGGGGGGCGAGGGGAGGGGGGGCGATGGCCGGATGGCAGTGCCGTGCGGTGGTCGGGCTCCTGCTTCGCCAGGCTCTTGGCGAGGCCGTTCCGTGCCCCTTGCCCGTTCGTTGAGGAAGTGCCCCGGGCGTCTCGGCTGCGCATCTTACCCCTTCAAGATGCCGAACTTCCTGAGAAGGCCCGTGGCCGGGAGGACCATGGCACTCGCGGGCAGGATGGGCATGGCACGCAAGACGGCGTACCGCAAGTAGTTGCCGTCGCCGCAGGCAAGGTCTTATCCCGCTTGGGCTGGTGTTGTCCGGGCCGGGCGGATATGCTTCATCATAAGGCTCATCCGTGAACCTTTGGGTCCGGCGGACCGCCGAGATGCCCCTTGGCAGGAAAGGCCCCGATTGTGAGAATCTGGAATGTGCGAGCCGAACGGCCTGGTCGGGGCGGCCCCTGTTGGGAGTCGGTCGGTTGTCATTCGTCAGGTGAACGCCCGGCGCTGGAGCGGAGGACTGGGCGTGTCGACTGAGCAGCAGGTTCCCATCATCGCTTTCGTCTGGAGGCCTGGGGAGATAGGCCGGCCTGTGACCGAGATGGCCCAACGCACCGGGAGCACAGCGGTCTTCGATTTGTCCGTGATGGGGGCGGAAGCCCTGCATTCTTCCCTACAGAGGCCTGGCCCTTCCGGCCAAGTCTGCGATATCAAGATATCCGCCGCCGCCTTAATGGACCCATCTTTGGGACGGCTCCTGAAGGCCGCTGGGGTCCGCAACCTCTGGGTGGAGTGCCAGTCCCCGTTTTCTCCGGAAGATTCCTCCGCTATCCTTCAGCGACTGAGGGCCTTGTCGGAAGACTACCGATGCTTTCCGATCATCGGGGACGTGGATCTCCTGGCCGCGGTGGTGAAGGACGGCGCGGGGATCGGGCGCGTCGTTCTGAAGGGATGCGAGGCCTCTGGATTCGTGAGCGGCGAGACGACCTCGCTCCTCTATTCGACCGCCAGAGAGCTGCTCCGCCCACCAGCGACACCTCTGGACATCCTCATCTGGGGCGGGATCTGGACCCCTGAGGCGGCAGCGGCGTTCCTGTCCACGGGAGCCGCCGGCATCGTCTTCGAGAGCGTCCACTGGCTGACGGATCTGGTGGCCATTGATGATCTGCATCGCCAGCAGATCTCCAGACTGCGCATGGATTCCACCGCTCTGGTCGGCCTGGACCTCGAAACTCCCTGTCGCATTTTCAACAAGGGCAACTCGCTGGCGTTCAGGGAGGTCCAGACGCTCGAGGACTCGCTGTGCGCGGCAGAGACCACCGACGAGAGCCGTCATTCTTTCGTCGGCCAGGTGCAGGCCAGGGCCGTTCAGCCTCTGGAGAGCCGCTTCGCGCAGGACGAGGTCATCCCTCTGGGTGTGGAGGCGGCCTTTGCGGCGTCGTTCACGGAGCGTTTCGGCGCCGGAACCGAGACAGCCGTGGAAGCCTTCATGGGGGAGATCCAGAACCTGTGCCGCTTGGCTGAGGCGAAGAGGGACTGCTTCCTGGGCAGCCCTGTCGCCAGGGAGATGGGGACCAAGTACCCATTCATCCAGGGGGCCATGTCCTGCATCACCGAGGTTCCGGAGTTCGCCCTGAAGGTTGCCGACGCCGGCGGATTGCCCACCATCGCCCTGGGCCTGATGGACGAAGAGACGCGTGACCGGAAGCTAGGACGCTTGCCAGAGGTCATGGGCGACCGCCCGTATGCGGTGAATGTCGTGTCTCTGGCGGAGAACCCGTTCCGCCAGATGCACCTGGAGTGGATCAAGCAACACAGGCCCCGTTTCGTCTGGATCGCCGGAGGAGACCTCTCCCCCATCAGAGAATTACTGGAACGCGGCATTGAAGTGGCGTATATCGCTCCGGATGCGGCCCTGCTCGAGCTCGCCCTGAAAGCGGGCGTCCGGTACGTGGTCTGCGAGGGGTACGAAGCCGGCGGCCACGTGGGCCAGCATAGCACACTCGCTCTGGCCCAGATGGTGCTGGACCTCAAGCGGCGCAGGCCCTCCCTGTTCCAGGACTCTCGCGTGATCCTCGCCGGCGGCATCTTCGATCGGGAAACCGCGTTCAGGGCCGCCCTGCTCGGCGCGGACGCCATCCAGATGGGCACGGCCTATCTGGCCACGCAGGAGATCGTGGAGACGGGCGCCCTGACCGCGCTCTACCGGCGGATGATTGTGGAATCGCCGCCGGGGGGAACCGTGGTGTCGGGCCAGAGTACGGGTCTTCGAGTGCGGTCGCTGAAGACTCCGAGAGTGGCCGCCGTCCTGTCTCTGGAGAGGGCGTTCGCAGCGGGCCATCAGGATGAGCAATCCTTCCGGGAGCGGATGGAAGAGATGGCCGCGGGGAGCCTCTTCGTCGCGGCCCGAGGCGTGGACAGGTCAAGCGGAATGCCCCTCGATGCGCAGGTCTGCCTGGAGCGCGGACAGTTCATGGGCGGGGCATGCGCCGGCCTAATCGGCGAGGTCCAGGATCTGGAGTCCTTCCACCGCGAGGTGGCGGAAGGGCCGCTCGTAGTGCATCAGAGTTTTGATGGGGCGACCGGCAAGTCCTCCGGACCTCCCGCCGGCGAGCCGTCACACGCTGCCCCCCCATCCCGCACCGCTGGCCCTGGAGCCAAGCCAACCGGCCGCCGCGGGGACAGTCCCGAGAGGATCGCCATCACCGGAATGAGCATCCTCAATGCCCTGGGGAGCAGTCCCGAGGAGGTCTGGGCCGCAAGCCTGGCCATGAAGAGCGGGATTACACTGGTGCCGCCTGGCCGGTGGGATCATTCGCTCTATTATGATCCCCGGCCGCGCGCCGCGGACAAGACCTACTGCAAGGTAGGCGCCTTTGTGGACCATGATATCTCCCGCAATGAACTGGGAATTCCTCCACAGGATTTCCGGACCATGACCGAGGCCACGAGGATTACCATGTGGCTGGCGGACAGGGCTATCCGGGCCTCCGGCATCCTGGAGTCGGACATCCCGCGCGAGCGAATCGGAGTTCTCGTCTCTCAGAACTCCGGAGAGGCGGCGGGAACCCTCACCAATCTCATCATCAGGGCATACGTCCACGACGTCCTCGCCTCCATCAAGCGGGCGGTTGACCTTACGCCGGAGCAGGTGACCGCCATCGAACGGGAGGTCAAAGCGGGGCGCATGGCCCCGGACGACACCACGCTCCTGGGCAGGCTCAATTGTGCCGCGGCCGGTTTCGTCTGCAACCGGTATGGGTTTATGGGCCCCAGTTTTTCGGTCTCCGCGGCCTGTGCGACCTCGCTCGTCGCACTCCACTGCGCCGTGCAGATGATCGACAACGGCGTCATCGACGCCGCCGTCATTGGAGGGGGGGAGGATAACCTGACACACCTGCATTATCTGGAATTCTCCGCCCTGGGCGCACTGTTCGGGCTGTCGGGAGAGAGACCCGCTCACGAAGCATCCCGCCCCTTCGATGCCGATCGGGACGGGATGGTTCTGGGCGAAGGCGGGGGTATGATTGTCGTCGAACGGGAGAGCCTGGCCCGGTCAAGAGGGGCGCGTGTCCATGCCGTGATCACCGGAATGGGCGCGAGCAACAACCATGTGGGCATGGTGGAGCCTTCCAGTGTTACCCAGGAGATCGCCATCCGCGCCTCTTTCCGCGGGTTGCCATATGGGCCCGATGCCGTGGACCTCGTGGAATGCCATGCCACCAGCACTCGGCAAGGGGACGTGGAGGAAGTCCGTGCCCTGAAGACGTGTTTCCCGTCCTCCAAGCGCACCGTGCTGACCTCACTGAAGTCTCAGGTAGGACACACACTGGGCGCCTCGGGCATTAACAGCCTCATTCGAGGCGTCATGGCTATCAAGTCGGGGGTATTCCCCGCCACTCTCAACTATGAACGTCCCGACCCGGAAATGGGCTTGGAGGGGTCTGGCCTGCTTATCCCCATAGAGCCGTTTGATTGGAAGGGCAGGGATGGCCAGCCAAGACGGCTTCAGGTCAACGCCTTCGGATTCGGGGGCTCCAACTACGTCGTACAGATTGAGCAGGCCCTGGACGACGTGGGCACAGTCCTGATCTCTCCCGGTGGCGAGTCCGGTGCGATTGAAAAGGCGGGGAATAGGCCTGTGACACTCCAGGGCGTCCGGGTCTTCCGGATGGAGGTGTGTGGCCGCGACTGCCGCGTGGCCGTTGTGGCCGAGACCGAGGAAGAGGCGCTTGGGGCCATCAAGGGGTCGGCCGTCCTTGACGAAGCTGAAATCGCATCACCCAAAGTGGTGCGATCTCTGGCGCAGCGGGGAATCTTCATAAGCCCCGAGGACTTGCCGGCGCCGCCGCTTGCTTTTGTATTTCCCGGACAGGGGGCACACTATGCAGGAATGGGGCGGGTTCTGTACGAATCCTTCCCAGTTATCAAGGAGTGGATGGATCGGGCAGCAGCGGCGGCGGACTTCGACCTCCTGCACTTGCTGTTCCATGATCGAGAGGAGAACCTTCAGAAGACTCGTTGGCAACAACCCGCCCTGTTCGCGCTGGAGCACGCCGTGGCTCGGAACCTCGTCAGTCTCGGCGTCAACCCCGTGGCCATGGCGGGCCACAGTCTGGGCGAACTGAGCGCCCTGTGCTTGGCCGGCGTCTACTCGTTGGAGGACGGGTTGCGAATCGTGAACATGCGGGCTCGCTGCATGGACAAGGCCGCCGCCGGGCATTGGGACCCCGGCGTCATGGCGGCCGTGGACGCCCCAATGGATCTGCTTACGGAGATGATCCATGAACGGACGGATGTCCACATCGGCAACATCAATGCCCCAAACCAGGTCGTGCTGAGCGGCGGCACCGAGGCGGTCACACGTCTTGGCGAAAGACTGAAGGAGATGGGATACCGGTTCACTCTCTTGCGGGTGAGCATGGCCTTCCACTCTCCGGCCATGAGGGTCATTCGTGACGAACTCGATGCATATGTTACTTCTCTCCCATTTCACCCACCGCGGATCCCCGTTATCTCCAACACAACCATGGCGCCGTACCCATCAGATCCCGATGAGATCAGGCAAATCCTGATGGCCCACCTGGAATCCTCCGTCCTTTGGATGAACAATGTCCGGACCCTTTGGAGCGATTACGGAGCTCGGCATTTTGTGGAAGTGGGCCCCGGCGACGTGTTGAGCGGTCTGATCGCCGACACACTCCCTGAATCAACATGCATCCAGACCTGCCTTCCCCCCACCGAAGACCTCATTCACACCGCTGCCATTGCCCAACTCTGCGCTCGGGGACATCTGAAGCTTGGGGGAGAACCGCGGTATGTGTCCCTCGCTGGGTTCGGGAAGGCGCCAGCGTCCGGCCGCGGCACAAGCTCCACGGAACGGCCCTCGCGACCCACCGAACCCGTCCAGGCCGCCCATGACGGACAGAGTTCTCCCGCCGTCCCCGAGTCGCATGAACATCAGGATCACATGGAGTCGCTCATCCGCATCATCATGGATGCGACGGGATTTAACAGGGACGAAATCCAGCCTGATATGGATCTCAGGCGAGATCTCTCCATCCGCTCCAGCCGTCTGCCGATCATCATGGACGCCGCGGAACAACAGTTCGGTATCACCATTGAACTGGAGGACTTCCTGCAAGTTCGCACCGTGAAGGATATCGCTCAGCGAATCTCCGCAATCGTCGCCAGGCGGGATGGCGCCGGCTTGGGGACGGCCCCCCGGGCGGCTGACCCTGACGCGGCGCTGGCTGGAACCCTGGAGCCCCTGCAAGACAAGGAGAGCCTGAAGCGGCTCATTTTCGACCTCGCCCCCGTGGAGCCATCGGCCTCCATCCCCATGGAGTTGGACCCAGGCGAGTCGGTCCTTCTTCTGTCGCCTGACGGGGATGACGGAATTGCCGAGAGTGCGGGAGGCCTGCTCCGGCG
>Ga0209928_1000280_pt1 | contig 11414 bp, 10 predicted proteins | sample SalPonF2_B_D2_MG_FD_185727 | JGI IMG/M metagenome (GOLD analysis project Ga0209928, IMG submission 185727) | Salt pond soil microbial communities from South San Francisco under conditions of wetland restoration - Salt Pond MetaG SF2_B_D2_MG... ...
ACCGAAGCAATAATATTAGCAAAGGTATTTCCGATGAGGATGGTAGCCAGCAACCGACGAGGCTTTTCGAGTAACCGCATCACCAGTTGATCGGTAGAGCCATCGAGATCGCGATCAGTAAGTAGATCCCCCTGATTGACGAGTGAAAAAAAAGCGACCTCCGAGCCAGAAAAAAGCGCTGAAAATCCTAAACCAAGGATGATAAAAATTAGCTTGATAATAATTGCCGTTAGATCCAGCGAAGGATCAACAAATAAGAATCCTTTAAGCTGCGAAAAAAGGTCGCTGAGAATAAATAAACTACTCGGATCGTCCAATTACCTGTTTTTAAGCTGCGTTTTTTCTAAAGCTATATACTTAGAAGGTACGGTGCAAGAATAGAAAAAGCGGCAAAGCCAATGACCTTACCGCTTTAAAATATGTAATATTAAGCCTAGAATGGCAGATCGTCATCGATATCATCAAAATCTTCGTTCAGATCTACACTGCTGGAAACCGGCTGCGAATTGTCTGGCTGTGAGGGAACATTGCTTCCTCCATTGCTTCCCTTGCTATCCAGCATTGTGAGGGTTAAAGCTTTAATCTCAGTCGTGTACCGTGTTTTACCTTCCTTATCTTCCCATTTACGAGTTTGAATAGGTCCTTCAACATATACCTGTGAACCCTTTTTCAGATATTCCTGACAAATTTCAGCCAGCCGTCCCCAAGCTACCACACGATGCCATTCGGTGTTCTCCTTCCATTCCCCCATATTATCCTTATAACGTTCGGAAGTGGCGATTGACAAATTAGCAACTGCCGTATTCGATTGGGTATAGCGAACGTCCGGATCTTGCCCCAGACGACCGATGATCATTGCTTTGTTGAGTGAACTCATAATGTTTTCCTCTTTTGGTTTTATTGTTTCGTTCTAAAGGTAAGACTTATTTCGGAGGAAATCCTTACAGAAAAATTTCAACTTTTTTTATTTACCTATGTATATAGGTAAAAAAAGTTCCCAGAGATTAAAAATTACGTTCGATTTTGATAATTGTGAAAATTCTCCAAAAAGCGTAGCTAGTTATGCCAGCTAATTGCTAGTATTCCCATCCGATTAGATCTTTTATTTTACTTATCGGCAAAGGTTTGCGTTTTTGGATTTCGTTTTCAAAAGTATCAGAATAATAGTCCAGGGCCATAGCAAATCGGCCGGAATTTTCATCTTCCTGCTCTTCAATAATCAGCGCCATCTGGTAAAGCTGGATAAGTTGTTTAAACAGTGGTTTGGCCGTGGCCTCAATTTCGTCTCGATCGTCGGAATCTTCAACTGATTTCCAGACTGTTTTAATCCTTTTTAAAATATCGGTCATCTGTTTTCCATATTCTTTCGATTTTCCTGCAGCTTGCTCTATCGACTCGATAACAATTTCCAGTCCTCGTGATTTTCGTGTGGCACGCAGCATATCCAACACGATGATATTTCCAGAACCTTCCCAAATCGGGAGCACATTCACGTCACGTAAAATACGCGGCATGATGAAATCCTCGATATAGCCATTTCCGCCCATCAACTCCATGCATTCGCGCACGGAATACACAGCTTGCTCGGCAAGCCACCATTTCGACATCGGCGTGATCATCCGAAGCAGCTGCTGCTCATCCTCGTTGCCGAATTCTGCGGCATCCATCGCTCGCAATGCCCGCCAGACCAGCAAGAAATCTCCCACATAGCTTGCTCCAAGTTCATAAAACTTTTCACGAATCAATGCATGCTCAACCGCCCGTTTACCAAATGTTCTCCGATGATTCAAATACTGCCAGGCTTCAACGATCGCGCGCCTCATGCCCGCCAGCGCTGCAACAGAATTGTAATTTCGCGAGATGTTGATCATCTGAGCCATCAGCTTAAAACCCTGACCCTCTTCCCCAAGCCGTATGCCTATGGTATCATCAAAACGAACTTCTCCCGTCGCCATCGAGCGCACCCCCATTTTATCTTTTAGCCGAATTATTTCTTTGGGATTTTCTTGCCCATCCGGCAGCTGTTTTTCAACCAGAAATAGCGAAAGACCACGGGTTCCTTTATCTATCGGACCAGTTCGTGCCAGCACCATAATCACATCCGCATTTACATTACTACAGAACCATTTTTCGCCGTTGAGACGGTATTTTCGTCCCTGGATCTGTTCGGCCTCACTCAGATTTGCTCCTACGTCGGAACCACCGGATTTCTCGGTCAAAAACATCGCACCTGAGAATAATTTCTCGCTATCCTTAGCCCCTAACCGGGGAAGTAACCGATCTTTTTCATCCTCGGAAGCGTACTGCTCGATAAGAAATGCCGCACCGTCCGTCATGCAATGCGGGCAATATTGCCCAAGTTCGCTCATGGCATACAATTGTCCTACCGAGAATCCAAGTTGGTTCCGTACTTTCTCAAACTCCCCAGACATTTCGGGATGGTATTTTACGTAAAACATCTCCGATTGGGCCGCAATATCCATGAGCTCCCAATAAGCCGGATGAAATTGAACTTCATTGACCGTCTCTCCCAGTTTTGAGCGCTCTCTTAAAATCGGAGAATTTTTGTCGGCCTCCTGAGCAAGATCATCCATCTCGTTCGCCGCGACATCTCCCATCCAACGTAATTTATCTTTCATATAATGATAAGCATTCTCCGAAAGATGTTTCTGCAAATACGTTCTTAGGATGAGGTCACTTTTAAAGAAATTAGAACTGCTGTGATAATCGTCGGTGAGCACTTGGTTTTTGGGATGGGACATTGGGTTACCTCCTGCAATAGTTGAATTGGGACTGCTTTACTAAACACAATCTGTACTTTTTACCAAGGTACAAAGCAAGAGATTTTAAACCAATTCTGAAAAATTCTGGACAAAAAATGTAGGGACGTATGGCCATACGTCCCTACAAATTAAATTTTCGGAAAACAAAGCTGTTTAATATTTATTTATCCGTAAGGGCTACCACGCCGGGCAGATCTTTGCCTTCCAGGAACATCAGGCTGGCTCCGCCCCCGGTAGATACATGAGAAACCTGGTCCTCAAGACCAGATTTTTTGATGGCAGAGGCCGAATCTCCGCCTCCAATAATCGTGGTGGCTCCATGTTTGGTCGCTTCTGCCAAAGCTTTGGCAACGGCAAAGGTGCCATCTGCAAAATTATCCATCTCAAACACGCCCATTGGGCCATTCCAGACAACAGTTCTGGCGTTTTTAATGATGTTTCCAAAAGAAATGGCCGACTGCGGACCAATATCCAGTGCCATCCAGCCGTCTTCTATACCATCCTCTTCTACGACTTTGTGTTCGGCATCATTTTTAAATTCTTTGGCAACAACCGAATCCACCGGCAAAACAAATTTGACGCCCTGCTCATCTGCTTTAGCCATAATCTGGGACGCCAAATCGACCTTTTCATCTTCAACGAGCGAATCCCCGATCGGCAAGCCTTTAGCTTTATAAAAGGTGTACGTCATTCCGCCTCCTACGATAATAGTATCAACTTTGTTCAGCAAGTTTTCAATGACTCCAATTTTGTCGGAAACTTTGGCACCGCCCAAAATAGATACGAAAGGATGCTCCGGATTATTTACGGATCCGCTCAGATACTTAATTTCTTTCTCAAGCAAGAATCCCGAAACAGCAGGTTGTAAAAACCGCGTAACGCCCGCAACCGAAGAATGGGCGCGATGACTGCTGCCAAATGCATCGTTGCAAAACAAATCCCCATGCGCAGCCAGCTGCTTGCAAAACTCTTCGTTATTGGCTTTTTCTCCTTTATGAAACCGAACATTTTCCAAAAGAACGATCTCTCCGGCTTCGGCTTTTTCAATTACCGAAGACGCCTTTTCTCCAATGCAATCTTCGGCAAAATAAACAGTGGCATCTACCAATTCGCGCAGATGCTCAGCAACAGGCCGAAGGCTTAGCGAATCATCTTTTTGACCTCCCGGGCGCCCCAAGTGGCTCATTAATATTAGCTTTCCCCCGTTTTCAATAACGTAATTGATTGAAGGCAAAGCCTGCACGATCCGGTTATCATCGGTTATTTTACCATCCTCAATGGGAACGTTAAAATCGACACGCATTAATACTTTTTTGTCTTTTACATCGACATCTTTGAGCGTCTTTTTTTCCATAATTCTGCTATCTAATTGTGTTGCAAATAATTTTATAAGGTTAAATTTACCAGCTTATTGAAAAGCGTCCAACTCCATTATCTAACAAAGTGGAATCGGTCGTAGTTTCCAATAATCTAATTTCCAAGATCGGGGCTTGCCGCACTATAAGCCAAATCAATATGTGTAGTCAGCCCTGTTTTTCTATACAATTTTAAATATCTTACATTGATAATTTCAGCAATTCCAAAAAAAAGACTATGGATACCGTTTATTTTGATCACGCTGCAACCACGCCCGTTGATAAACGCGTGTTTGAAGCGATGGTACCTTATTTCACCAAGCAATATGGCAATGCCAATTCTGCACATCAGCTAGGCAATAATGCGAAAGTTGCCGTGGAAGAGGCACGCGAAAAAATTGCTGATATTATAGGTGCCCAACCTGCTGAAATTGTTTTTACCAGCGGTGGAACTGAAAGTGATAATTCCGCCATTAAAGGGGTTGTACAGGCCACCGGTAAAACAGAAGTAATCACCTCTCCGATAGAGCATCATGCCGTATTGCATTCGGCCGAGTCATTAAAACGTCAGGGAGTTAAACCGGTTTACCTGGAACCTGATTCTAAGGGGATTATCCATCCGGAGCAGCTTGCCGAAGCCATTAACGACGATACCGCACTAGTTTCTTTGATGCATGTGAATAATGAGATTGGTTCTATTAATCCTCTGAAAGAAATCAGCGAGGTATGCCGTAAACATGAGGTTCCCTTTCATTCGGATACGGTTCAGAGCGTTGGAAAAATCCCTGTAGATGTAAATGAATTGGGGTTGGATTTTTTGAGCATTAGTGGACACAAAATTTATGGGCCGAAAGGTATTGGCGTGCTTTATATACGTCATGCTACTCCGTGGCTACCGTGGATGCATGGCGGATCACAGGAGCGCCGGAGACGCGGGGGAACGTTAAATGTACCGGGCATCATCGGTCTGGCAAAAGCACTGGAGCTCTGTGTCAACGAAATGGAAAAGCATCAGAACCATTTCGAAAAATTACGTAAGCATCTCATCGAAGGGCTTGACGCAAAATTCGGTGATATTTACCAAATCAACGGTAATAGAGAACACGGCGTGCCCCATATAATTAATATCTCCTTTTTCACTCCAGACGGTGGCGGTATTGATGGCGAAATGCTGCTCCTTAACCTGGATGTAGAAGGCATCTGCGTTTCTAATGGTTCTGCTTGTACTTCCGGTGCTTTAGAGCCTTCTCACGTGCTCCAGGGAATGGGTCTTAATGATGAAATTGCCAATTCCAGTATCCGGCTAAGTCTCGGAAAAGATAACACGATATCACAAATCGACTACTTTCTGGATAAAATTGAAGAAATAGTACAACGTATGATGTCAACGGCAAAAGCATGAGTAAGAATAAAAGAGTTTGTGTTTTTTGTGGATCCAGTACCGGTAACAATCCGGTTTTCGCCCGGCAAGCCCAAGAGCTGGGACATCAGCTGGCAATACACAATATTGCATTGGTTTACGGAGGTGGAGCTATCGGATTGATGAACAAGGTGGCTAATGCCACGCTATCTCGCGGCGGACAGGTGCACGGTGTCATCCCGCAGCATTTGAAGAATCTTGAAATTGCTCACCAAAATCTGACGGCCCTCCACATCACTGATACAATGCATGAACGTAAAGCCATGATGGCTGAGCTTTCGGATGCATTTATTGCCCTGCCGGGCGGCTTCGGTACCTTTGAAGAACTAATGGAGGTGATCACTTGGTCGCAACTTGATTTACATGACAAGGCTATCATTTTGTTCAACATCAATGGCTATTACGATCAGCTGATTTCTTTTATTAACCATTCGGTTGATCATGGGTTTATCTCCCGGGAAAATCGAGCTGCGCTGAAAATTGCCCAAAACGTTGATGAATGCCTCAACTATCTACCTTTCTATCAATAAATTTAAGCTTATCATGATTATCCTTTTGGGGATTTCCTTGCTCGATAGCTGTGGCTCCCGGCCTTCCGATATTTCAAGCACCCAAACGGTACAAAATCCATTGCCGCCATGCACCAAATCCCCAAATTGTGTGCGCATCACCAAGCAGATAGATTTACCCATCGAAAAGGTTTTTGCTGCATCCAAGACTACGCTTAAAAATATGGGTGCGGAAAAGCTCAGTTCAACAGAAAATTACAAGCTTGAAAGCGTCTTTAAAGTTTTCTTTTTCAGGGATGATTTAGTCCTGCAATGCACAAAGCGGGATTCAGTATCCACGTACCTGCATATTCGGAGTGCCAGCAGGGTTGGCTATTCAGATCTGGGCGTTAATACCAGAAGGGTTAAACGGTTTCTAAGAAAACTACAACAGGGTATTCCCAATTCATATGATAAGTAGATACCAGTACCAAATACCAGTAACTGATATGATAAATTAACGTGAATTTGAGATAAGAATTTAATCCACAATGGACCAAATATGCTTTTTAGAAGAGGGTAATAAGTCATCCCCCTGGCCCTCCCGACAGTAGTCGGGACAGGCTCGTTCAGTTTGCACGGATTGCCTGAGTTGTTGAATGTGATCCCAAGGGGAGGCTTTTGGAGAGGGCATTTTTTGGAAAAAAAAGGTCTAATCCGGCATTAGAAGACCGGGCGCAGCCCGAAGGGCGGCGGGTGAGCAATTTATACCGGAACGCTCGCCGACTCAGCCGCCCATCTTGCGGCTGGGATCGCCGCCTGATGGATAGAACAAGCAGAATCATGGATATAAAATAAGGAGCTAAAAAGATGTTACGCTGGTAGATCCACCAACCCGCAAATTCAGCGTGTAGGTGGATGCTCGGGTTTCATCGTGATTTGATCGTTCAAAAATAGTGACAGATGCAAGCTCCGTATGATAAAAATCTTCGGTATCGGTTAGCGTGCTCAAAAGTTATGTCGAACTCACTTTAAATTAGAACGGCCGTACCAATCCTAAAAAGGTATTAACAACAACTAACAAATAGACGATTAGTGACAGACGATAGGCTTTCTCCCATTTTTGGGAAGTTTCGGTGCTGAGCACATTATCGTCTTCCTGCTTAAGCCGTTTTTTGAAAGCTATGCTTCTCTTTATCGAAAATCCCACAAGAATCAGAATAATAATAAAGATGGTTTGCTTGGTCGCCAGCCAGCCGTGTTGTTGAAAATTAAACCATCCCCATTTCCATCCACCTGGTCTGGGTGCCGAAGCCATAAATCCCCCTGAAATTAGAATGCCCAAAGCACCTACATGGGCACCGATACTCGTTGCCAACCGTTCAGAACGCATATATTTTCGCTTCTGAACAGCATCTTGTTCGTTACGTATTTTAACCGCAAAAACTACGCTGACTGCAAATGCAATCAGCCATGAGATATATGAAATAGTATGAATCCACAAAAAGATTTGATACAACATAATAAGATAATAGAATTAAAAAATTATTTTACACAACTTCGTTAAAAATGTCCTCAATCAAATATTCGTACTTATCTTCAACTATACGCCGTTTTATTTTCAGAGTCGGAGTCAATTCACCCGATTCAACAGTAAATTCGTGGGGAATAATTCGGAAATCACGAATTTTTTCGTGGGATGCTAACTCTTTTGAATAACTCCGGATTTCTTGCCGATAAATCTTCTGGACCTCCTCTTTCTCAAGAAGATCTTCAATACTATTGTATCGGATTCCTTTCTCCTTGGCATACTGTTCGAGCACTTCAAAATCGGGAACAATCAAGGCAGCCATATAAGGTTGCCGTTCTCCGACAACTACAAGCTGATCAATCCATTTACTGGTTTTAAACATATCCTCAATAGGTCCCGGATAAATATTTTTGCCACCGGCATTTACAATCATGTGCTTGATACGATCGGTAATCTGTAATTTACCGCCTACAAAACGTCCCACATCTCCGGAATGGAGGTATCCCTTGTCATCAATCATTTCACGAGTCGCCTGATCATTTTTCCAGTACCCCTTCATCACATTAGGCCCCTTAACTAATATTTCTCCCGCCTTCGAGGTCAAATCGGTAGGGTAATCTTCGCCACTTAATTCAACAATAATCTCATTATCCTCCAATCGCTGGATGGCTACCGTAACCCCGGGAAGGACTTTACCAACCGTGCCCATCTCTTCATCCCCATAGGTATTACAACAAATAATCGGAGACGTTTCGGTAAGTCCGTATCCTTCGATAATATTAAGACCGGCCGACATAAAAAACTGGCCTATTTCAGGAGGTAGAGCCGCCCCGCCCGAGACAAAGAAGCGAATTCTTCCGCCGGTGCGCTCTTTTAACTTATCGAAGACCAGTTTATCCGCCAGCTTTTTCTGCATTGAAACCAGTCCGCGCTTTCCTTTGGAATATTTTCGTCCGACATTCTGTGCCCAGTTAAAAATCTTTTGTTTCACCACCGCTCCCTCTTCTACACTTTTGGTAACGAGATTATAAATCTTCTCAAATAGACGGGGCACACTCATGATGATGGTAGGATGAGCTTCTGTCATGTTTTTAGCCACAGTATCTACACTTTCCGTAAAATAGATCTCGGCTCCGCCGGCCATCATTGCGTAATAGCCGGCAGTGCGCTCAAAAGAATGACACAGCGGTAAAAAAGAAAGGGCTCGATCTTCCTCAGAAATATCAATCTGCCGATGCGCTGCTTTTATATTACTTACAATATTACGGTGGGTAAGCATCGCCCCTTTAGGCTTTCCTGTTGTGCCCGAGGTGTAAATAAGCGTTGCAAGATCTTCCGTTGTAATAGCCTTGCTGCGCTTCTCAATCTTCTCTTTCACTTTGGATAACTTTTTAAGTCCTTCCGACATTACCGTCTCATATAAACGTACATACGGCTCATCCAAATAACTCGAAATATTGGGCTCGTCAAATGCAATCACTTGATTCAGTTGTTCACAATTATCGAAAACTTCTCGTGCTTTCTTCAGCTGTATCCCCGTTGAAACAAAAAACACTTTTGCTTCGGAATTCCGTAGTATGTACTCGCATTGATTCGGCGGCAACGAGGTATATAGCGATACATTGATGCCCCCGATCAATTGAAGTGCTAAATCAACAACAGCCCATTCGTAACGGTTTTCACTGAGAATAGCCACACGATCACCGGCTTCCACCCCATGCTCCATCAAATAAGCGGCTAATGTATAAGCATCATCCAATACCTGATCCCAGGTAATTGTTTGATATTCACCATCGGTTGTAAGCTTTCTGGCAAAAGCTGTTTTCTGGGTGTCCTCATATTTCTTTGTCAGGTTTAGGAACAACTCTGTCAACGTTTCAAAAGCTACAACTGTAGGCATAAGTAAAACATTCGTTACGATTGATAGAATTTACAAACACTATTAGTCTAATTAGACCGAATATAACATTCTGAAATGAAAATTCAGTACAATTCGCTAACTACTTTTACTAACATTTACTGTCGGTTTTTTAAGGACATCCAAATCCTTATATTAAAAGAAAAATTTTAGACGTATGGCTCATCCAGCTAAAGAAGAAACCATTGATCTGGTAAAAGAAATTTTTAGTTCCTATCTGAAGGAACACAATCAGCGGCAAACGCCGGAACGTTTTATGGTACTAGAAGAGATCTATCGCGCCGATGGTCATTTTGATGCTGATGATATCTTCTTCAACATGAAAGACGCCGGAACACGGGTTTCCAGAGCTACTGTTTATAATACACTCGATTTATTGGTAGAATGTGGACTTGTTCAACGACAACAGTTTGGTAAGAACCAATATTATTATGAACGAGCCTATGCTTACCAGCAACATGACCATATAATATGTAAAGAGTGTGGTGCAGTAATCGAATTCTGTGATCCGCGTATCCAGGAGATTAAGACAATGATGGAAAAAATTCATGATTTTAATATTTCGGGACACTCTCTTCATTTCTTCGGAGCCTGTAAGGATATTGATTCATGCTCAAGGCGTAAAGAAATTGGAGAAAAGAAGCGCTCAAAAGTTACTTAAGTTTTCTTCTGGTTTAGCCGAATAATCAACTTCCTTTTACCCTATTTAGAACTTACAAACTTAATGTTAGAGGAGTGGCTAATTGAAGGATTCAATTACCTTCGCAACTTCCAAGTATCTGCCAGAAATCAACCTTATCTATAACCAAGCTGTAAAAGACGGGCTGAGAACGGCACATATTCATTCTCTTTCAGAGCCTGAACGCCAATCTTGGTTTTCTGAACATTCAAAAATTTACTATCCTATTTTTGTGTATCTCAGAGATAAAAGAGTCTTGGGATGGCTTTCAATATCTGCCTATCGATCAGACAGGCAAGCCTTAGATGAAGTGGTAGAAATTAGCTATTATGTACATTATGATTTCCATCAACAAGGCATTGGTACCAAACTGATGGAAAGAGCTATTAATTTCTGTCTGAATCATTGTTATCGCATAATGGTGGCTATTCTGGTGAGTGAAAATAAGCCCAGCATTGCATTGCTTTGCTTAAAAAGTTTGGATTTCAAGAAGGTGGCCGAATTCGGGACGCTATTCATTACAAGGACGAGTTCCGTGATCATCTGTTTATGGCCAAAAGTCTAACATCCTAATTTCACATTATTTAAGGCTAAATATTTTTAATATTTAATTTCTTTTTTGTTGGGATTAAGCGTAATATTTCTCTGTGGAATGGTAAGCCAGTTTTTTTACAGGGATTCCTCAAAGGATGTCTCAATTGTAGAATCATGCGATCTAGCCTTCCTTAACTGTTAATCAATTAATAATATAATGAACATTTATGTGGGAAATCTCTCTTATGGGGTTTCAGATCAAGATTTATTGGAAATTTTTGAAGAGTTTGGAGAAGTTAATTCTGCCAAAGTAATCAAAGACAGAGAAACCGGGCGTCCCAAAGGCTTCGCCTTCGTTGAAATGGAAAATGAAGATGAAGCTCAAAGTGCCATAGAAGAACTGGATAGTTCAGAAATTGACGGACGTTCAGTAAAAGTCAACAAAGCCCGCCCCAAAAAACAGCACTCTAACAGAGGTTATAAACGCAGATAAAATTACAACTAATTAATAATTCTGGTTTAACAATGCCCCAAAGGTGTTTCCATTTGGGGCATTGTTATTAACTATTTCAGAGTTAATAACGCTAAGAGAGCTTTAAAAAAACCCTCGCCAAGTAATTTCCGGAGGGCTTTGAAAAACCAGGAATTTTGTTCAAGATCAAAGCTTGAGTGAATTCGGAACCGGAGCTTATTACGTATAAGTGAG